>MDTE01052496.1_pt1 | contig 101413 bp, 97 predicted proteins | sample 811231 | NCBI WGS metagenome assembly MDTE01 (sample SAMN05326651, study PRJNA326480) | marine metagenome | isolation source: seawater | place: Indian Ocean: Red Sea | collected 2010 | reverse complement strand
CAAATCAAGATCAGTTTCAGCTCCATCATCAGTAACGTAGACTTCACCGTGCTCAATCGGACTCATCGTTCCTGGATCAACATTTAGATAGGGGTCAAGTTTTCGAACCCTAACTTGGTATCCACGCGCTTGAAGTAAGGACCCTAAAGCAGCTGAAGCAAGACCCTTACCCAATGAGGATACAACGCCACCTGTTATAAAAATAAACCTAGTCATTATCTATATATATATTCTACCCACTTAACCGTTACCAGGCATAGGCAAATCAGCCGAAATACATGTAGAACAATTTAATTTTTAATAGACAAAAAAAATTATCAAAAAATTTATTACTCACCAGTAGGAACAGTAGGTTTTGCCGGTTTAACTGGAATTTGGCTAGTTGCAGGAGGAGTTTTTTCAGTAATCGATTTAGAACTATTACCCCCTCCTGCCAAGATTGCTAAACCAATACTAGTTAAAAAAAACGTGCCAGCTAAAATACCCGTTGCCCTAGTTAATAAATTTGCTGCAGCTCTACCACCAAGCAAACTACCCATACTACCACCGCTTGAACCACCCAAACCCCCAAGTCCTCCCTCAGACTTTTGCATGAGCACAACGCCTACTAACGCCAGCGCTATAAGAAGGTGGGCTACTAATATTATTGTTTCCATATTCTATGTTTTACCGCTGATTAGAGTGATTTCCAAGCTATTAAAACATTATCTCGTGATACTTAATGGTTTCTGACCAGTAATTCTAGTGTCATAATAAAATCTTATTCATTTGCTAAGTCTATTATTTTACAAAAATCGCCTTCATTAAGGCTCGCTCCACCTATCAGCCCTCCATCAACATTGTCAATATTTAGAATAGATAAAGCATTACCAGTATTCATCGAGCCTCCATAAAGAATCTTCATCATCGATGCTTCAGACCCGATCTCATTAATTAGGAAATTTCGCACTTGCCCATGTACATCAGAAATTTCAGACAACGTTGGTGTTTTTCCTGTCCCTATAGCCCACACTGGCTCATAAGCAAATATAGTGTTTGACGACTTTATTTGATTTTTTATTTCAGGGAGTGACCCTCTTATTTGTGACTTTAGTATATTAAGTGTTTCTCCATCACCCTTTTGAACGTCGGTCTCACCAATACAAATAATGGCAATTAATGATTCTTTGTGTGCAGCTTTCACCTTCGCTCGAACAAGGTTGTCACTTTCGGACAAGCCATGACGCCGTTCAGAATGTCCAAGAATTACGTAAGAAGCTCCAACATCAGCCAACATCTTTGCACTAATTTCACCTGTAAAAGCGCCCTTTTCTTCGAAATGGCAGTCTTGAGCTCCAACATCAATAAATGAGTTTTTAAGTTGATTCGATATCATCTGAAGAAGAACAGCACTAGGACAGATTAATACATCACACTTGTTATTTATGATTGATTTTGAGTGAACATCAATAGCCTGTACTAGCTCGTTAGCTCTCGTAGCAAGATTATTCATTTTCCAATTTGCGGCAATTAATCTTCTGATTTTTTTCATTACTATCACCAAATTTAAACCAAACTTAAAACTAAATAATTTATTTCTATCATTAATCAACAAAAGCTTTGAGATAAGAGCATGAATTATCTAAAATTATAACCTAGTTGACTGCTTGCCCGCTTCATTGGGCATCACTATTATGCGCCACATAATTATTTTTACAATTCAATCAAACAAAAACTTAATATTATTAAAGAAGGCCTATAAAAGGAAAAATAAAATGCTCGAAGCTCTTCGTCAAATGACAAAAAGCTGGATAATGAAGGTAATACTTGGCCTTTTAGCGCTGACATTTGTTGTTTTCTTCGGAGCATCTGATTTCGGAAGCGGTGGATTCTCTGGCCGTCAGGCTAATACGGTAGTTGAGGTTGAAAAGGTTAGTTATTCTTTGAATCAAGTTAGTAAAGAATTTAATAAACAAATTCAATATTTAACAAGAGCTAGCGGAGGACAAATTAATCTTCAATCGCCAATAGCAACCACTATTCTAAAGGAAACCGTCTCAAATATAGTTACACGCTCTCTTTTTGATGCAGCTGCAATGGAACTAGGAGTATCTGCGTCAGATGTTTCTATTCAAGAAACTGTGCACAACCTTAAACTTTTCCAAAACGAAGATGGGATTTTTGATGCGGTTAAATTCTCTTCCTATCTTCAACAAAGAGGACTCAGCGAAGAAGAATTTATTTTTGGTGCAAAAGAAGATTTGAAAAGAGCACAATATCTTGGAACCTTACAAGACTCACTAACAATATCAAAACCTGTTCTTGATGCAATATTTAACCACCGTTTTGAAAAAAGAATTGCAGAGATAACAGCAATCAATATTAAAGACGTAAAAGGAAATTTCAATCCAAGTGAAAATCAACTTAGGGCTTTCTACAATGAGTTTAAAAACGATTTTCGGTCACCAGAGTATAGAAAAATTAAAATCGCAATACTCACAATAGAAGAATTGTCAAAAACAATCTCTGTTAACGAAGAAGAAATAAGCAAAAATTACCAAGATCGTATTGATGATTTTATAATCAAAGAAAAAAGAGAAATAATTCAAAGCATATTTCTAACAGAGTCTGATGCTAAAAATGCAAGAACTCTAATAAACAAGGGTAAAACGTTTTACGAAGCTTCAAAACAAATCACTGGACTACCCCCAGTTTCGATTGGGAAAGTCAATAAAGATAATATTTCAGAGAAAACATTGGCAGAAACTGCTTTTTCTTTAGACTTGGATACAGTATCCAGTCCTATAGAAACTCCGTTGGGATGGAATTTAATATTGGTGAAATCCATAGAACCAGAAAAAACCCAAACGCTTGCTCATGTCAGGGAACCTCTGCGCAGAGCCATATCGATGATGAAAGCAAGAGATGAAATATACAATATTCAAAACTTTGTGGAGGATGATTTAGCAGCAGGCTTAAGCATTGAAGAGGTCTCCAAAGAAAACGGAATGACTTTACTTGAATTAGAACACTTTGATTCAAGGGGCCTTAAAAGGGATGAACAATTAATAAAAATAAATCCAATAGGTCAAATCGTTGAAGCTGCTTTTACCACTAATAAAGATGAGTTAAGCGATATAAGAGAAATAGCCGATGGAGGTTTTTTTGTTATAAAAACTATTTCAATAGATCCATCAAAGATAGAACCGTTTAATCTAATCACCCATAAAGTATCTGATAGTTGGTTAAAAAGAGAGAAACAAATAGCAGCTTTTAAAAAAGCAAAAGAAATATCTAACATTGTTTCCAATGGCAAAACCCTAAAAGAGGTTTCTATTAAACACGGGCTCAAGTATGAAGCAAAAAATGTGTTTTATAGAACGGGCTCAGAAACACCAGTTCCCGGTCCATTTATAGCTGCTATCTTTAAGGCGAAAGTAGGTGATACCGTATATGTAGAGACTTATGATGGCGCAAGGGTAGGTAAGCTAACTGGGATTGAGAAAGCTGGGAAAACCTCGGAAGATAAACAAAAGCGTGAGGATTTGAACATAGCATTGCTGGACTCAATGAACAGAGACCTAACAAATCAATTAGCAGCCGCACTAAAAAAACGTTACACCATTGATGTTAACCATGAATTGATCGAGAGTTCACTGATTCCACAATGACGACATACCCAGCTAAAAATAACTTTAACAAGGTTTATAACGCCAAACAGTCTCAAGTTGTTTGGACAGAGCTGGTAGCTGACCTTGAAACTCCAGTTTCTGCTATGATTAAACTTTCTAAGAACCAAAGTTACAGCTTTCTACTCGAATCAGTAGAGGGTGGAGACGTTAGGGGTCGCTATTCAGTGCTCGGTATTGAACCAGATTTAATATGGAGATGTTTTGGTGATGATTGTGAACTTGGAAGTGTAAAGAAAAATAATAACTATGAATATAAAAAATGCAGTCAAAGTAGTTTAGATTCCCTAGCATCGCTTATAAAAGATTCAGAGATTGATTTACCAAATGAAGTACCCCCATCTGCAGTTGGGTTATTTGGATATATGGGCTACGATATGGTTCGCTTAATGGAAAATATACCTGATAGAAACCCTGACGTGTTAGGGATACCGGACTCAATATTTATTCGTCCAAAAGTAACAGCCGTATTTGATAATGTGACCGATAAAATGACAGTTGTCACTCCTGTCTGGTATTCACAGAAACGTAATAGCGAAGACGCGTATCGTGATGCAAAAAGTCGGCTAGAGAATGTTATAAATAAATTAAAATCATCTATCACTGGCCAACTATTTAAAAGTGAGTTTTTTCCTGATCAAATTTCACCTACTTCAAACACCACTCAAGAAGAGTACTTTTCAATGGTGGAAAAAGCGAAAGAGTACATACGAGCTGGTGAAATCTTTCAAGTTGTACCATCTCAAAGATTTACAGTGCCTCTTAGTTCATCTCCAATGTCCTTATATCGTTCTTTAAGAAGATTAAATCCTTCCCCGTTTCTTTTTATTGTGAATATGAATGATTTTTCATTAGTTGGATCTAGCCCTGAAATTCTGGTTAGATTAAGGGGTAATGAAGTGACTATACGGCCAATTGCGGGAACTAGACCAAGGGGAACAAATAAAGAAGAGGACAACGCACTTGCCGAAGATTTACTTGCCGACCCAAAAGAAAGAGCTGAACACTTGATGTTGTTAGATTTAGGAAGAAATGATGTGGGTCGTGTATCTGAAATTGGATCTGTGAAAGTCACAGAAAGTTACAGTATAGAAAAGTACTCCCATGTTATGCATATTGTTTCAAACGTTAAGGGCAAAGCAAAAACCACAGTAAATAGCCTAAAAGCGCTTATTGCTGGGTTTCCAGCTGGTACTGTTACAGGCGCTCCAAAAATACGCGCAATGGAAATTATAGATGAGTTAGAAAATGAGAAAAGGAGTTTCTACGCTGGTGCAATTGGCTATTTTGGGGCAAACGGAGAAATGGATACCTGTATTACACTAAGAACCGCTTTAATACAAAATGGACAGATGTATGTTCAGGCAGGTGGTGGCGTGGTTGCGGATTCAAACCCCGAATCCGAATATCAAGAAAGCAACAATAAAGCTAAAGCTTTATTGCATGCTGCGGCTGACTCCCTACGTTATTCATCAAATAAAGATTGTTGAAATAAATTAACAATAATATGACAAATAAATAGCAAAAAGAATCCAATATAATATTCAGATGTTTGTGTTAATTGATAATTACGATAGCTTCACTTACAACCTAGTTCACTATATTGGTGAACTCGGAAAAGAAGTTCAAGTAATCCGAAATGACGTCATAAGCGCAAAAGAAGTGCTATTGCTTTCACCCGAAGCTTTGGTTATATCGCCAGGTCCAGGAATACCAGATAATTCAGGGATTTGCATAGATTTGGTTCAAGAGGCTGCTAAAAATCAAATACCAATATTTGGGGTTTGTTTAGGTCATCAAATTATAGGACAAGTGTTTGGGGCGAATATTATCCGTGCCCCGCGTCCTATTCATGGTATGGTTGATAAGATATTACACGAAGAAATGAATCTTTTTAATAATATCCCCTCCCCTCTTTCTGCAACCAGATACCATTCCTTGGTTATTGATCCAAATTCTCTTCCTGAATCAATAGTTGTGAACGCCAAAACAGAGGATAACCTCATAATGGGAATAAGCCATAAAGAACTCCCTATACACGGCGTGCAGTTTCATCCCGAAAGCATAGCGACTGTTGAAGGTTACAAATTAATAGCCAATTTTATCGAGATCGCGACTGGTAAACCTGTTGATACAAATATTTTAAACAATCTGCTTAAGAAGCAGGTCCCTCATGGATGAAAAATCAAACAATATTAAAAAATTAATTAATCTGGTAGCCCAGGGTCAGAGCTTAAACCAAAAACAAGCTGAAAATGCATTTGATATTATTATGTCAGGTGAGGCATCACCTGCACAAATTGGTGCATTTCTTATCGCATTAAGAGTTCGTGGAGAGACCGTTGACGAAATTACCGGTGCAGCACGCATTATGAGAGCAAAAGCCCTTTTGATTGATGCACCTGAAAACGCCATTGACATTGTTGGCACAGGTGGAGACGCAAAAGGAACGCTTAATGTGTCAACTGGTGCAAGCTTTGTGGTAGCCTCTTGCGGAGTGCCTATAGCCAAACACGGAAATCGAGCATTAAGCTCAAAGACCGGCGCGGCTGATGTACTTACAGCTTTAGGGGTAAACATAGAGGCTAGTTTCGAGTTAGTGAAAGAGTCTATATGGGAAAATAACATTGGTTTTCTTATGGCTCCTCGACATCACAGTGCCATGAGAAACGTTGGGGATGTAAGAGTTGAACTCGCAACCAGAACAATCTTTAATATTCTTGGACCATTGTCTAACCCTTCCCAAGTCAGTAGACAAATGGTTGGAGTCTTTGCAAAACAATGGGTAGTGCCTCTAGCAAAAGTACTAGGTAATCTTGGTTTAACCCATGCATGGGTAGTCCACGGTGCTGACGGTTTAGACGAGATATCCATTACTGGCATATCACACGTGGCAGAACTCAAAAACGGTCAAGTGACAACATTTGATATAAGCCCTGAGGATGCTGGCCTGAAAAAATCTGAGTTGAAAGATATTCAAGGTGGAAATCCTGATTATAATGCTAAAGTAATGAAAGAAATGTTGGCTGGGAAAAGTAGTGCATTTAGGGATATAGTTTTGTTTAATGCTGCAGCTTCGTTAATAGTTGGCGGAAAAGTAGATAATTTACATGCCGGTATAAAAATGGCAGCTGATGCAATCGATAGTGGGGCCGCAATAGAAACTTTGAACAAATTGATTGAAATAACCAATCGATCATAAACAACGCAACCTGAGATAAAGAAATGACAGACGTGCTTACCAAAATATGTGATGACAAGCACAAACACATAAAAAAACAGAAAGCTTTTTACTCCCTAGCTAATCAAGAAGAGTTTGCTAGTAATGCTGACAAAACACGTGGATTTGCAAAACGGCTTTTAGACTCTTCTCAATCTAACAAATATGGAGTGATTGCAGAAATCAAAAAAGCTAGCCCCAGCAAAGGATTAATTAGAAATGATTTTGATCCAGCTATAATTGCTGCCGAATACCAATTAGGTGGGGCAGCATGTATGTCAGTTCTAACAGATGAACCTTATTTTCAAGGTAAAGACTCAGATCTAGTTGATGCAAGGAAGGTAGTTTCACTACCTGTTCTTAGAAAGGATTTTATAATCGATAGTTATCAAATCCCGGAATCTAGAGGTTTGGGCGCCGATTGTATATTGTTGATTGTCGCAGCACTTGACAGATCTCTGGCAAAAGAATTGGCAGCACAAGCACACGAATGGAATATGGATGTGTTAATTGAAGTTCATAATAAAGACGAATTAGAGAAGGCGCTATTAATAGAAGCAGATTTGATTGGAATTAATAATCGAAACTTAAAAACACTTGAGGTAGACATTTCTACAACTGAAAATTTAGCGCCTCTTGTTCCGAAAGAAAAAATTACTGTCTCGGAAAGCGGGTTATTTACGACTAATGATTTGAAGCGAATGTCTAATAAAGGCGTTAATTGTTTTCTAATAGGAGAATCACTAATGAGGCAAAAAGACATATCAAGCTCCCTTAAAACATTACTTGAATGCTAAACTTTTTATTGGAAATTTTGTGTAATGAGTCAAAAGGATAAATTTGAACTTAGTCACATTGACTCAGAAGGATCTGCTAGAATGGTAGATGTATCTGGGAAAGCCGTTACTGATAGGACAGCCACAGCTGGTTGTAGTGTTATTGTTGAACCTAGGACCTTAGCCCTAATTAAAGAAAAAAGCTTAAAAAAGGGGGACGTTCTCTCCATCGCCCGACTTGCTGGAATTATGGGCGCCAAAAAAACATCAGATTTAATTCCCTTGTGTCATCCATTAAACTTAACTTCAATTGAAGTAGAATTATCCCTGGATGACACTCGAAGCTCTATAGAAGTAATAGCTACAGCAAAAATAAGTGGAAAAACAGGCGTTGAGATGGAAGCACTTACTGCTGTCACAATATCAGCCCTCACCATTTATGATATGATCAAAGCCGTAGATAAATCGACTAAAATAACAGATATCCGGCTCCTCCACAAAGCAGGAGGAAAGTCTGCAGATTATGTTTCCAACTAAGAGAATTCAATGATAAGTGTTTCTGACGCGCGTAAAAATATACTAGCTGATCAAGCATTAATGCCTTCTGAATTAGTAAGTTTGAACGAGGCCTTAGGAAGAGTCTTAGCTGAAGATATAGTAGCCAGAAGATCACAACCACCCATCTCAGTATCAGCTATGGACGGCTACGCTGTAATTGCAAAGGATGTAGAACACACACCTGTAACGCTGCAAGTTATTGACACTATAGCGGCTGGCAGGACACCAACTAAAAGCATAAAAACAGGCGAAGCAATCAGAATTTTTACTGGTGCCCCTATACCCCAAGGTGCTGATGCTGTTGTTATACAAGAAAACACTGATAAACATGGCGACAACATCATTGTAAAAGAAAGTGTAACCACTGGAAGATACATACGCCCTGAAGGACTAGATTTTAAACAAGGCAGTACATTACTTACGACCGGTAAAGTCCTGACATCAAGAGACGTGGGCCTAATAGCCGCAATGAACGTTTCTTGGGTTAAGGTAAAGCGACGTCCAATAGTTGCTATTATAGCAACAGGAGATGAGATTGTTTTACCCGGAGAAAATAAAAAATCATCAGACATTGTTAGTTCTAATACATTTGCCTTAGCTGGCCTTATCAATGTATCTGGGGGAACAGCCCTAACACTGGGAATAGCAAAAGACGAAATTCAATCTATTAGAGATATATCAGAAGGAGCTCAGGGTGCTGATATATTGGTTACAACGGGCGGAGCGTCTGTCGGAGAACACGACCTTATACAGTCAGCACTAACAGAGATAGGTTTAAAAATTAAATTTTGGAAAATTGCCATGCGTCCAGGTAAGCCACTAATATACGGACGCCTAAATAACATTCCCATGCTTGGGTTTCCAGGAAATCCTGTATCATCGATGGTATGTGCCATTCTGTTCCTAAAGCCAGTCCTGGCGGCAATGTTAGGACTAGCTGAAATAGAGCCAAAATTAGAGAATGGCCTACTTGGTAAAGAATTGGAAAAAAATGATCATCGTGAAGAATATTTGAGAGCAACAATATCGATCGATGAAAGAGGCAACAAAATAATTACACCATTTCCAGTTCAAGACAGCTCTATGTTTTCTCGTCTAGCAATGTCGGACTGCCTTCTAGTTAGACCGCCAAATGCAGAAAAAGCCTCTATTAATGATTCAGTCTCGTATATCGATCTAAACACCGGAATGCTAAAAATATAAACATTTATGGACATCTAATAATAATTTTCTCATCCAAATATATATTTTAGGCTTGACGACAAAAAAGAACATCACTAGAACATAGTCAAATGTTTTGTGTTTGTTCTCAATAGAAGTTAACTACCACCCAGAATAGAGGGTTTAATGAAATGTTAACCCGCAAGCAACATGAATTATTATTATTTATTAATAAAAAGTTACTAGAAACCGGCGTTGCCCCTTCGTTTGATGAAATGAAGGAAGCTTTATCTCTTAAGTCAAAGTCTGGAATTCACAGACTAATATCAGGACTAGAAGAAAGAAGATTTATAGCTAGACTACCACACCGCGCAAGAGCCCTAGAGGTTCTGCGCTTACCAGATGATGTGTCTATAACTTCCGATCAAAAGTTTTCACCCAGAGTTATTCAGGGAGGTATTGATTTAAATAAAAGAAAAACAACAAAAAAATTCAAAACCTCAACTCAGGTGCCAATGCTTGGTCGAATTGCTGCAGGTACCCCAATCGAAGCCCTAACAGATCCTACTCACTTTATTAGTATTCCATCAGATTTACTGGGAAGAGGAGAATATTACTGCTTGGAAGTTGATGGCGATTCAATGATTGAAGCCGGTATTCTTGATGGTGATACGGTTCTCATAGAAAGAACTGATATAGCAGAAAATGGCACCATAGTTGTCGCACTGGTCGAAGGTAATGAGGTTACGCTTAAAAGATTACGAAAAAGGCATAATTCTGTTGCACTAGAGCCCGCCAACACAAACTATGAAACCAGAATATTTGGACCTGATCAGGTCGAAATTCAAGGGAAATTAAGGGGTTTAGTACGTAGCTATTAAACGATTTTAAAATAATATCATTAAAAGTAACTCAAATACTTCGAATAACAAATCCATGATATGATAGTTTGTTAATTAATAACGTGCTAAATCTGTTGTTAATTAGAATAATTATACTTTGCACGAGAGAAAGATCGATTTCTGTTCAGTTTCGATTGAAAGGTTTGTTAGTTTAATGAAAGTTGTAACTCGATTTGCTCCTTCTCCTACCGGTTATTTACATATCGGAGGCGCAAGAACAGCCTTGTTCAACTGGCTGTTTGCCAGACGTTATGAAGGGCAATTTCTTTTGAGAATAGAAGATACCGATAAAAAACGTTCAACAAGTGAAGCGGTCGATAAGATATTCTCAGGATTAAAATGGCTTGGCATTGAAAGTGATAAACCTGCGCTATTTCAATCTGACAACTCAACACGTCATATCGAAATAGCTAATAAACTACTTAAACAAGAAAAAGCTTATAGATGTTTTTGCAGTCTAGAAGAATTAACCGAAATGAGAAAAAAGGCCCGTTCCGAAGGGAAAACACGCCTATATGACAGGCGCTGCAGAGATCATAAACCAACAGCATCAGATCTAACAAGGCCCTCATCAATTCGAATAAAAATGCCAAAAGAAAACGAAACTCTTATTAATGATCTTGTTCAGGGTGAGATTAAGGTCACAAATGATAATTTAGATGACTTTATAATCATACGACCTGACGGAACACCTACATATATGCTAGCAGTGGTGGTAGATGACCATGATATGGGGATTACTCATATCATACGTGGTGATGACCATTTAAATAATGCAATTCGACAATTACACTTATTTCATGCTTGCGAATGGGATACCCCCAAGCTAGCGCACATCCCACTAATACATGGTCATGACGGGACAAAACTCTCAAAACGGGATGGTGCACTAGGGATTGATTCATACGCAGAAATGGGCATTCTTTCTGAAGCAATGAACAATTATTTACTTCGTTTAGGTTGGTCTCATGGAGACGAAGAAATTATTTCAACAAAGAAAGCCATAAAATGGTTCAATTTAGACGCTGTTGGTCGGGCCCCCTCAAGGTTTGACATGGAAAAATTATTAAATTTGAATACGCACTACCTTCGTAACAGTTCAAATAAAGACTTAGTTAGCTATGTGATCCCAATACTCTCAAAATTAATGGAGTCCGAAGTAAGTTCAATCGCTGCTGATCGTATAGAGAGAGGGATGCCTGGTTTAAAGCAAAGATCTAAGACCATTGTAGAACTAGCACAAAATTCATTAATCTACAGCAAGGAAACACCCATATTAATTCAAAAAAATGCAGCTGAACATTTGAACACCCAAAGCATTAGTCTCTTATCTAGTCTTCATCAAAATATGTCAAACATGAGAAAATGGGATCAAGACTCTCTGGAAAAGATTGTTCGTACTACAGCCACGGAAAACAACATAAAACTTAAGCAAATAGCACAACCACTAAGAGTAGCACTAACAGGCTCAACCATATCGCCAAGTATTTTTGAGGTTATGGAGGTTTTTGGCAAAAAAGAAACGTTAAACAGGTTAAAAACAGTAATAAAAGTATAATTAATTTCTTATTAAATTTTTTTTATTCAAGATTGCTCTTATGCCTATCTACAATTAGAGTGCGCTAAAGTGTGATTTAATCTACTACTGGGGGCTTTAATCCACTATATTTCTGGTAATTTGGGATGATAGAGATATGAATGACAGCAATAGCAATGAAACTGTTTCAATAACAGTAAATAGCACCGGGGAAACTATTGAACTACCGATTCTTGATGGAACTCAGGGTCCAAAAGTAATAGATGTACGACAATTATATTCAAAGACAGGCATGTTCACTTATGATCCCAGTTACACGAGCACTGCAAGTTGTGATTCTTCGATGACATATATAGATGGTGAGGAAGGGATTCTACGACACGCAGGATATACTATAGAAGAACTCACTGAAAAAAGTACTTTCCTAGAAGTTTGCTATTTATTACTTCACGGTGAGTTACCAAATTTCTCAGAGATGGAAGTATTTGAAAGCACTATAACAAATCATACTATGGTTCATGACCAATTACAGTTTCTATATCGTGGTTTTAGAAGAGATGCTCACCCAATGGCAGTAATGATTGGTGTTGTAGGCGCTATGTCAGCATTCTATCATGACTCCACCGACATATCTAACCCTGAACAACGACTTATAGCCAGTCATAGATTAATTGCTAAAATGCCCACCATGGCGGCGATGGCATATAAATATTCCATTGGACAGCCATTTGTTTACCCACGTAATGACTTAAACTATGCAGAGAATTTTTTGCATATGACTTTTGGAGTGCCCGCCGAAGAATATACTAGCAGCCCCGCAATTTCACGAGCGCTCGACAGAATCTTTATACTACACGCAGATCATGAACAGAATGCTTCCACATCAACAGTAAGGCTAGCCGGCTCATCAGGCGCAAATCCTTTTGCCTGTATAGCAGCAGGAATTGCCACTCTATGGGGGCCAGCACATGGTGGAGCCAACGAAGCAGTATTACAAATGCTATCAGAGATAGGTAGCAAAGAAAGAATACCAGAGTATTTAGAGAAAGCTAAGAACAAGGATGATCCTTTTAGGCTAATGGGCTTTGGTCATCGAGTGTACAAGAACTATGATCCACGGGCAGGTGTCTTGAAACCAGCAGCATATGAGGTGCTAGAAGAAGTTGGCATACAAAACCCGTTAATGGAACTCGCTTTAGAACTAGAAAGACTAGCGTTGGAAGATGACTACTTTGTAGAACGAAAATTATTTCCAAATGTCGATTTTTACTCTGGAATAATTCTTAGTGCAATTGGATTCCCAACTAGCATGTTTACAGTCTTATTTACCTTAGCCCGCGCAGTTGGATGGATAGCTCAATGGAAAGAAATGATTGAAGACCCTGGTCAAAGAATTGGAAGGCCAAGACAATTATATTTAGGCCACGGTGAAAGAAAGTTTGTCCCCATGAACGAAAGAACTTGAATATAAATCAACAATATGAAGATAAATTGTATGAACAAAGAGTTAGAAAATAAAACTCTAAACTTTAAACAGATCTCTTTATCTGATCGTTGGTCCCCTCTCATAAGAGGATCGAATGAAAATATTTGCCCGCCAGAGAAACGGATCCAGCGAACACTGATATGTGCGCTTTGTTTATTTATCGTAGGCCTGACTTTATGGTTTTTACAGGTTCTTTAATTTGATTCTTCACTAAAGGCACGACCATCTTTATGGGTAAAAAAAGGCTTTCCATTATCTACAGTATTCAACATGTCTATGTCAGGATACGTAACTATTTCATTGCTTGGCCTGTCACCTACTTCAATATACCAAGCATCTGATTTTGAAAAATTCGCAATCTGATGTCCATTTGACACTCCTGCAGGAAATCCAACAGACGTCCCTTCTGAAATTTCTGTATGGCCTTCATCACTAACAAGGGTAAGAGTACCAGCCAGTACGTATATAAACTCATCTTGTTTTGTATGCCAGTGACGTGCTGACGAAAACGCACCCGGCTCTAAACGAACCACGTTAACGCCAAACTTTGTTAACCCAACTACATTAGACACTCTATGGCGATGCCTTCCCTTAACAATCTGATCAAACGGTTTTGGATAAAGCGATGAACTATCAGGTTCAATAGAAAGTGTGTCTGTTAAAAGAATCTTGTTATCAATATTTTTAGTCATTTTACTTTTCATTCAATTCAATCAATTCAATCTTATATCCATCAGGGTCCTCCAAAAATGCAATAACTGTTGAACCATGTTTCATGGGACCAGGAGGTCGTGTTATAGTAACTCCTTCTAACTCCATTTCTTCGCAAATTTTATAAATATCAGGGACTCCAACAGCAATATGACCAAATCCTGTGCCGTGGGTATACAGGTTCTTTTGATCCCAATTATAGGTTAACTCAATTATGGTGTCTTTTGTTTCATCACCATAACCGATAAAAACATTGGTAAATTTACCTTCTTTATAGTCTTTACTTCGGATAACCTTCATTCCAAGAATACGGGTATAAAAATCAATAGAACGAGACAAATCTTGGACACGTATCATAGTGTGAAGTAAACGATACCTATTTTTCAACTTATTTATTTTATCATCATCCATGAATATTCATTTTTTCTAACAACAGTTGAATCCCCATCTAGTAACAAAAGACTAATTACTTAAATTCTTGTTTAATGCGCATCACTTCCAAAGCTGCCTTTCTACTTGGGCTAGATTCGACTGTTTGGAGTTTCTTAATAACACTACTTTCTTCAGTTATAATTTTATGTCTTAGATTACTATCAGTAATCAATCGATTGACTTCATTATAAATCTTTGTCTCATTACAGTTTTCTTGAATAAATTCAGGGAAAACTTCTTTTTGAGCTATCAAGTTTACAATAGAAACATGCTTAACGTTTAACAACAATCGAGCAAACAAACCCGTTAACCAGGACACCTTATAAATAACAACCGCAGGTACTAAGGCACAAGCAAGTTCAAGGCTTGCGGTACCAGATGCTGTAATTGCTATATCACTAGCTGAGTATGCAGCAAATTTATCTTTTGGATTTTCAATTATAGTAACAGGAACACCACTTATTTTAGTCTTTTTTATAAGGCTATTAACTGTTGAAACCGTAGGAATTACAACGTGTAAATCAGTATGATTAAGCGCAAGTCTTTCAACAACTTTTATTATAATAGGCAGTAATCTCTTTACTTCAGAGACACGGCTTCCCGGTAAAGCACATAACACGGTACTGTTGGAGTTAATGGAAAACCTCTTACGGAAATATTCTCCCGCATTGCCGTCTGACCTAGTCTCTATAGCCGGATGACTTACAAAACTACATGGCATATCAAATTGTTTGAAAAAATCAGGCTCGAATGGAAATAATGCTAATACGTGATCTACGTATAATTTAAACTTATGAATTCTATTAGGACGCCATGCCCAAAATTGTGGTGCAACATAATGAATCCTTGGCTGAGAATGACGTTTTAGTCGCTTCAAAACTCTTAAACCAAAACTCGGGGAGTCTATTGTCACTATGATATCTGGACAAACTTTATCAATTTCCTTAGAAACTTCGTTAATTCTCATTAAGAGACGTGGTAAACTAGGTAAAACTTCAGCAAAGCCCATTACGGCTAACTGTCGGTAGTCGAAAAGGCTTGTAAAGCCAGCACTAGCCATTAAAGGCCCTCCAACCCCACTAAAATAAATCTCTGCTTTATTTATATTTTTTAATTCTTTGATTAAATATGATCCAAGTGCATCACCGGAGGGTTCACCCGCAATCATAAAAACATGAATTCTTTGTAGCGTCTCAGTCATAATTAATTATTAACTATCAATCAATCATGTAGTCAGCTTTATAATCATTCGGATTTAAACCCACTATAAAAATCCCTTCCTTATTAGCCAATTGAATCGTTTTTTGGGGCTCTATTATCAGAGTTAAGTTTGCTGCGACAGCAATCCCGGATAAACCAGAATCTTTTGCTTTAATTACTGTCCTAGGACCGATAGCTGGCATATCAACTCTCTTCTCTTGTCTAGGTTTAGGCAGCTTAATAAGCACTCCTCCATTCCCACCACTAGGAACAGATTTACACCTTATCAGCATTTCCTCGGTACCCTCTGCAGCCTCAACAGCTAAAACTACTTCCTGTGAAATAACAACAGACTGTCCAATGTCTAATAATCCAATTGTATAAAGTACTTCAACGCCACGGATTATATCTAGCTCATCAGTATTATTAGGAAAATGAACACCAAGATTACCGTGTCCAGCAATTAGTTCCCCCAAAATTGAATCTACACCTATCACCTTGAAACCTTCCTCTTCCTCTAAAGACTTTATAATGCCACTCAAAAGCCCATCATCACCTTTAGAGAAAAAGCCTTTAGAAATGAATTTTGCAGCTCTTCTATCAGGTCTCAAATCGGAAAGACTAGGGCGCTTTATAGGGCCAGCTAATACTAACTCTTTGCAACTTTCCTCTCTTAATACTTTTAGAGCCTCTCCTGCAGCGCCCAACCTTACCCAAGAATGAGGTGCATCACCTATCATTTCAGGATCCGCTTGCTGTTCAAATGCAATAACAAAATAATCACGACCCGTCTGTTTGCAAAAATCAATCAATTTTGCTGGCAACGAACCCCCACCCGCTAATATGCCAAGTTTAACCGCCATTAGATGTTTTTGGTTGTAATACAGCCCGAGAAGTCTCTGTTCTAACAAATTCAACGATCTCCATAACTCCACTGTTATCACCATAAAGAGCTATTACATCCTCAATTCTTTCAGAAAGAGTTCCTTCTTGTGCAAACATTAGACGGTAGGCAGTCCTTAAGATATTTATATCTTCTCTAGAAAAGTTTCGTCGTTGTAGGCCTATCAGATTTAAACCTCGTAACTTTGCTCTTTCTCCCATAGCAGAACCATAAGGTATCAAATCTTGTTCAACACCTGACATGCCCCCAACCATAGCGTGCGCTCCAATGCGTACAAACTGATGTATTCCAGATAGACCTCCAATAATAGCAAAGTCTCCTACTTCGACATGACCACCTAAAGTCGCATTATTCGCTAAAATGACATGATTACCTATTATACAATCATGAGCCACATGTGAGCCAATCATAAACAGACAATCATCGCCAATCACAGTTTTCATCCCGCCACCTTCTGTACCAGGATTCATTGTTACGTGTTCTCGGATTTGGTTTCTGGCGCCTATTATTAACGATGAAGATTCTCCCTTGTACTTTAAATCCTGGGGAACAAGTCCAATAGATGCAAAAGGATAAATATTCGTCCCTTCTCCGATAACTGTTTGACCATCAATGACGACATGTGAGTGAAGAAATACCCTGTCTCCAATAACTACATCAGGTCCGATAACACAATAGGGCCCAATTTTAACGTCGTTACCAATATTTGACTGAGACGAAACTACTGCAGTGGGATGCACATCGATCATTTAATCATCCATAATCATTGCTGAATAAGTTGCTTCTGCGACCACTTGACTATTCACCTTTGCTTCTCCGGTAAATTTCCAAACAGGGCCTCGGCTTCTTTGAACTCTTACATCTAGTAATAACTTGTCACCAGGCATAACTGGCTTACGAAATCGAGCATTATCAATTGTCATGAAATAAACCAATTTTCCTTTTGCCCCATCCCCCAGAGATTCAACAACTAAGACAGCAGCTGTCTGAGCCATGGATTCAATAATTAGAACTCCAGGATAAACAGGCCTTTTAGGAAAATGACCAGTAAAAACTGGTTCATCTATCGCAATATTTCTAACTCCCACTGCACTCTCGTGTGGAATTATGTTTATTACTGCGTCAATCAATAAAAATGGAGGTCTATGTGGAATTAATTCCATTATTTCTTGAATGCTCAGTGACTTTTGAGACTCATTTATTTCGGTCGTTTTATCTAAATCAGTAATCATCTAAAAAATCCAAATTACTATCTAAGTCGTTAAACCGTATCTTTATAATTTTTTATCTTTACTTAACTTTGATAAAAGAGAAATCTGACGAAAGAATTCCCTTATTGGTACGGCGGGGTTTCCTGCTAATCTATCACCTGAGTTTGTATTCCGCATAATCCCACTTCGTCCTGCTAGTTGTGTGCCTTCAGCAATACGTATATGACCAGCTACTCCCGATTGCCCCCCTAAAACAACATATTTTTCCAATGATGCACTACCAGCTATACCGGCCTGAGCGACTACCACGCAACCGGGACCTATTTGAACATTGTGACCAATCTGAACTAAATTATCTATCTTACAACCATCTCCTATGACCGTATTAGGGCCAGACCCTCTATCAATACAAGAATTAGCCCCAATTTCTACATTATCGCCTACAATAACTGTACCCAATTGAGCAACATCAAGATGCCCATCGGGGGACATATCAAAACCAAATCCCCTTTGTCCTATCCTAACTCCTGGGTGAATATTACAATTATTACCAATAATACAGTGAGATAATGATGCATTTTCTCCAACATGGGTCCCCTTTCCTATATTAACCATGGTACCTATAGAAGTCCCTGAACCAATACTAGACAAATCACCGATCTCTACTCCATCCGAAATCACGGCATTTGCTCCAATGAAAGAAGGCGTCCCGATTTTAGCAGTCTTAGATATCACAGCCGTACCATGATGATCTGTTGTTTCAATATACTTGTCTGGGTAAAATTTATTGGCAATTCTGGCGTACGACCTGTATGGCTTGGAGCTTAACAGTAAACTCATTCCCTTAGGTGCTTGACTAATCATTTTGGACAATACTATGCACGCTTTCGCTCGAGTATTTATAAAAGCATCTATATACTTTGGATTATCTAAAAAACTTATATCAGCAGAAGTGGCTTTATCGAGAGGTGCCACATCATGAATCATTGCATCTGGATCACTATTAGAATGAAGCTTGGACTCACCGATCTCTGCAAGCTCTCTTAGGGTGAAGGGTCCACGTTTATTAAAAAATCTTTCGTCAGCCATTGCACACTGATTTAATCATTTACCAGAAGTAGGTTTAGTTTTTTCTAGTTTAAGGTCAATAGATGGCAATCTTTTATTTAATCTCTTTAAAGCTAATTCGGTTATTTCAAAACCATCTACTGCAATAACAATTTGAGACCTCGGAATGATAAGATTAACATCAATTTCAGAAGAAAGCTTCCTTAATTCATCAAAAAGAATCATCTGTATTTGATTCATTGAGCTTCTAAAGCCTTTATCAAGACTCTGACTTAGATTTCTAGACCTTCTTTGTAAGTTTCTAATATCAATTTGTAGTTTCTGTTGCTTTTTAGAAAAGACCTCTGAAGATAATATAGACCTTTGCTGCTGTAGATCCTGGTCTCTTTTTCTTAACTTTTTCTCTTCTTCATCTATAACCTTCTGCTCTTGTCTTGCAATCACATCCATTTGGCTACGAGCAGACTTCGCGGAAAGAGCATCCCTTAGTATAGCTTGCACATCAACAATGGCAATTTTTGCTGCTGGGGCCCTAAACTTGCTCTGTGCATTAAGCTCTACGCTTTGCAATATAAACATTAGGCTAAATAGACTTATATAAGTTATTAAGTGACGCTTCATTATTTTACACCGCGCATGTTAGAAACGAGTTCCAAAGTTAAAACTAAAAGTTTCAGTTTTATCATAATCCTTTTTCAGAAAAGCTGAAGCAAAATCAAACCTTAACGGACCCATAGGAGAACGCCACCCGAGTCCAATCCCTACGGAAGCACGAGGAGAGGCATCATCTATTAGATTAGAAAATGGATCATCCACCCCCCAGGCTGAACCAAAATCGCTAAACAGACTACCTTGAAAATCAAATTCATCAGGAAGCCCTAGCGGAAAAGATATTTCAGCACTACCTGAGTAATACTGTTGTCCACCAATGGCATCTTTTGTAATTAAATCTCTTGGGCCAACTCCAGCATTATCAAACCCCCTTAAAGAAGATCCCCCTAAAAAGAATCGTTTTGTGAGTCGAACTTGATCATTATTAAAGGTCATCACGTGACCCATCTCACCTGTTAGACTTACGACAGCTGAAGTCCCAAACAACGATGAATAAACACCACCTTCAAACTTGTTTCTTAAGAATTTTGCAGAGCCGCCTATACCAGCAACTTCAACACTATAAGAACCAAAGTAACCATCAGATGGATTAAATCGTCTATTCAAGTGGTCTAGACGAAATTCATTCAAAATACTTGAAGTAACATGACTTCCCGCCTGTGATTTAACAACATCAGACGCCAACAATGGAACATTATCTATATTCTGTCGCGCCAGAGAGTATCTAACAGTATGTCTTAACTTTGGTTCAAGATTATAACTCATACGTAAACCAAATCCCTGTTGATCCTCTTCGAAGGAACTCTGGCTAGATAAGTCAGCTGTTCTAACAAACAGATTAAAACCAGCAGCAACATCTCGTTCTAAAAAATAAGGCTCAGTAAAACTAAGATCAACCCTTTGTTGCTCAGCCCCGACGTTCAAACTTAGTCGGAGGTCTTGACCACGACCTAACAGATTTCTTTCACGAACCGATATGTCTCCAAGAGGTCCCCCAGATGAAGAAAAACCTGCACCAATTGAGAGTTCACCAGTCGATTTTTCTTCAACTGAGACATCAATGATGGTTCTATCTGAAGACGATCCAGGCTCATTGGTAATATCAACTCGTTCGAAAAAGCCCAAATCATATAATCTCTGTCGGCTAACCCTTAACTTGGCTGTATTAAACGCATCACCTTCTAAAACCGAGAATTCTCGCCTTATTACCTTGTCAAGAGTCCGAACATTTCCTCTTATATTTATGCGTTCAACATAAACACGTGGCCCTTCACTAATTTCATAAGTAATGTTAAGAGTTTTTTCTTGTCTATTCTTTTTAACACGTGGCCTCACGTCCACAAATGCAAAACCTCTAGCACCAAGGTCATTAGTGAGGGATTGAATAGTTTTCTCAACATTATTAGCATCATAAGTCTCCCCCTTTGACCCAACAACAAGAGATTTTAGGTCATCAGCCGAAAGATTGGATAGTCTGTTAACTACCTCAACATTACCAAAGGTGTATTTTTCTCCTTCATCAACTGTAAAAGTAATAACAAAATCGTTTCTGTCATCAGTTAACTCAGCAATTGCTGAAATTACTGTAAAGTCAGCATATCCCTCAGATAGATAGAACCTTCTCAATAATTCACGGTCATAGGAAACTCTATCGGGATCATAGGTGTCATCCGAAGAAAATATACGCCAAAACGCAGACTCGTGAGTTCGTATAATATCCCTTAACTTGGAATCTGAGTATTTTGTATTTCCAATAAAGTTAATCTCACGAATTCCATTTAGAGGCCCTTCAACGATCTCAAATACTAAGTCAACTCTATTATCTGATAGTTGTATGACATTAGGTTCAACTGTAGCTCCAAAACGACCTGTCCTTCTATAAATATTAAGCAGCCGTTTAACATCATTTTGAACTTTAGTTCGTGTGTAAACCACTCTTGGTCGCAGACTAACTTCGGATTTTAGAACCTCATCTTCAAGTTTTTTATTACCCTCAAATGAAATACGATTAATAATTGGGTTCTCAACAACCCGTACAATTAGTGCATTCCCATCTTTTTTAATAACCACATCAGCAAACAATCCAGTATTAAAAAGACTTTTTAGAGATGCATCAACAAGTCTTGGATTATAATCATCCCCTAGTTTTAATTTTAAATATGATATGATTGTTGTTGGTTCAACTCTTTTGACACCTTCCACACGCACACTTTCGATAGTTGTTAGGCTTTGCTCGGAAAGAGCAATAGGACTATGCAATCCAGTGTTCACTGAAAAAGCAATTACTAAAGATACAAATGCCACGGTAACCCGTGTCATCATTGCCAGCCTCATAATTAGACGCCTTCCTATGGTTTTGGTCTTTTATATAAAGTTACTATCACTTATCAAACAAGTCATTAACCAGATTATTGTAAATTCCTTCTAAATCATTGTACGTTGCAAATAGCATGAGGCTAATCACAAGCGCTAAGCCAATCTTCAACCCAACATCAACAACTTTAGGATGTGGGGGGGCACGAAACACAAATTCATAAGCGTAAAACAACAGATGACCACCATCCAGTAAAGGAATAGGCAGCAGGTTTATTAATCCCAAATTGACTGACAGAAGAGCAGCTATGAAAATTAAAGATGCTATGCCTGATTCAGCAGCCTTACCTGATATTTGAGCAATTCGTATAGGCCCGCCGAGCTGCTTTGCGCTTCTCTCACCACTTATTATCTGAGCTACACCTGTAATCATAACTGTTGAAAGGTGAGCGGTAGCCCTCAATGACTGCCATAGAGCTTCTATCGGCCCGTGCTTAATAAATTCTCGAGCTGTCCCCCTAACTCCTATACGACCAATTTTTATTTCATCACCTAAACCGTCAGACGCAATTACAACAGAAGGAGTAATGGGTATTTCTAGTATTGCCCCTTCTCTTTCAATAGAAATTTTGATTGGTATGCCAGGATGCAATTGCACTAGCTGAGCCACTTCCTCAAATCGGCTCACCTTACTGCCTGCTACTTCAACAAAAAGATCATTCTCCTTAAATCCAGATTTATCCGCAACTGATCCAGGAACAATTCCCGTTATTTTAGCCGGTGTAAATGATTGACCAATTGTAGCAAATGAAATTGCGAGTATTAATATTGCAAAAATGATATTAGCTAGTGGTCCTGCGGCTACAATCGCAGCTCTTTGACTCAGCTTTTTATGAGAGAAGGATACCCTTTGTTCTTCATAACTTAGAGCCGATTCATCAACATCTGAGCCAATATCTGATTGCCCAAACATTTTAACATAGCCACCTAGTGGAATGAGACTGAACTTCCATCGGGTCCCTACTCTATCAGTCCAACCAAAAATCTCTTTTCCAAAACCAACAGAAAAAACTTCTACACGTACTCCATTCTTTCTAGCCACCCAATAATGGCCAAGCTCATGGACAAAAACCAGAGGAGTTAAAACAATCAATAAACCAATAATTGGTAAAATTATTTCACTCATTTATACACCGCGTAACAATTATAAAATTAATTAAGTAGTATTTGCTCATCTGATTAACTCCAAGATTCTACAAGATTGAACGTCGTTGCTCTTGATTCACGGTCCAATTCCTCGAAATCCTCTAGAGACTTTATTGGATACCCTGTCACTTTAGTAAGTGTCGCATCAACAATAGAAGCAATATCAAGAAAGCCAATTCTTTTGTTTATAAAGTTCTCAACAGCGATTTCATTAGCAGCATTCAAGATTGCAGTGCTTCCATTCCCTCTCGACAAAGCATCTCTTGCTAACTTAAGTGAAGGAAATTTGTTTATATTTGGTTCCTCAAATGTCAAATCTCTTAGTTTTGAAAAATCTATTCTTTCAGATGGAACCGTCATACGATTTGGCCACGCCAAGGTGTAGGATATAGGCGTGCGCATATCAGGAGTTCCCATGTGGGATAATATAGAGCCATCGATATATGCAACCATTGAATGAACGACAGACTGTGGATGAATCACTATATCTATCTTTTCGTGGAATATAGGAAAAAGGTATGCAGCTTCAATCAATTCTAGCCCTTTATTCATCAGAGTTGCGGAATCTATAGAAATTTTTTGTCCCATATTCCAGTTTGGATGTGACATTGCTTGATTAGGAGTAGCATTTGCCATCTCATCCTCTGTCCAACCAAGGAAAGGCCCTCCCGAAGCAGTAAGTATAACTCGTTCTACTTCAGTAAAATTATTTTCTGATAAAATCTGGAAAATCGCGTTATGTTCCGAATCAATTGGCAGAAGAACAGTCTGTGAATTTTTTACCTCATCCATCACAACGTCTCCTGCACACACCAGGCATTCTTTGTTTGCCAGCGCAACAATGTTTCCTTGCCTAATTGCAGATAAAGTTGGTCGAAGGCCTGCTGAGCCAACAATAGCCGACACAACCAGATCTGCTGATCTTTCCGCTGCTTCTATGATTGATTTTTCACCAGATACAATTTCAACTGAGGTATCAGATAAAGCTGCCCTAAGTTCATTCTCCTGCTTGCTATCACCAATAGCGACAATTTCTGGTTCGAGTATGCGTGCTTGTTCAACTAAAAGCTTGGTGTTCGTTTGCGCAGTCAGAGCAACAACTTTATACTGATCCATGTTACTAGCTAATAGATCAACTGTACTCCTACCTATTGACCCAGTGGATCCTAATATAGAAACAGTGCGTAGTTTATTTTCACTTTGTGGTAGTTTTATTGAATCATTAATAGTCACAAGAACGCAATATCCTTCAGCAATAAAATGGTCAAAAGCATTATAGGAGCGGAGGTTAAAAGTCCATCAATCCTATCAAGTATACCACCATGTCCTGGTATAATTAATCCTGAATCTTTCTTATTGAAACGTCTTTTAACCCATGACTCAAAAAGATCTCCAAATTGTGAAATAATCGACAGAAAAATAGCTAATACCATATAACTAGGTGGTACTCGATTTTCTACAATTGAAGCCAAAATTATTGCACCAACTAAAGAAAATACGAGCCCTCCAAAGGCTCCAGACCAGGTCTTTTTAGGGCTTATAGCAGGCATCAGTTTGGACCCACCAATTAGCTTACCTACAAAATAAGCTCCAATATCAGTCATCCAAACAACGATAAATAGAAACAAAACATAATTTAATCCAATAGAATCATCCATCCTTAGCATTATGATGCATACCATTGGTAAAGAGAGATAGCAGACACCAAAACTAAACCACATATTGTTATGATTTAAGCGATTATTGGTAAACATATATATCAGTGCAAAAACAATGATAAACAACAACGCGATCTGGTAACCCCAGTAAAAATATATTACCGATATTATTGGACCTGTGAGGGAGTAACAAACATTAAATATTAAACTTGTTTCACCACACAATTTTGACCATTCAAAACTAGCTATACCAATTACTAATGAAACTAAACTTATAAACCAAAAACCGCCCTCATAAGTTACAACCAAAACAATTGGGACTAATACGAAAGTAGTAATTAAGCGAACAAAAAAGTTTTTGCAGGATTCAAGTCGTCTTGTGAGAGATATATTAGGCTTCGGCATTATCCTATTTCTTATAAGCAATCTCGCCGAAACGACGTTCTCTGCTATTAAACTCTTTTATTGCTAGAGCAAGATTCTGTTCGCTAAAATCTGGCCATAACACATCACAAAACACAAGTTCTGTATAGGCTATTTGCCAAAGTAAAAAGTTACTTATTCTCTGTTCACCACTAGTTCTAATTAGCAAATCAGGGTCTGGAATATCTTTCGTGAAAAGGTAATTAGAGAATTTTTTTTGATCAACATCGTCAAGTAGTAATTCTCCTCCACGAATATCAATGGCCATAGACTTGGCAGCCTCTACAATCTCTTGTCTTCCGCCATAACTTAATGCTGCCGTAAGTTGTAGACCATCATTAGTATTCGTCAACTCCTCAGTTTTATTAATTAGATCCACTATATCTTCAGAAAAGTTAGAACGATCTCCAATCACTCTAATACGAACATTACTATTCAATAATCGTGTTGTTTCACTCTTTAAAAAATGGCGCAACAGCCACATTAAATCATCAATTTCCAAACTTGGTCTTTTCCAGTTTTCAGAACTGAAACCAAATAGCGTTAAATATTTTATGCCTAGTTTTTGAACTTCTAATACAGTTCTTTTTACAGCATCAACGCCCGCCCGATGGCCATCACTTCTTGGAAGACCTCTCGATTCCGCCCATCTACCATTGCCATCCATAATAATAGCAATATGTTTTGGAGAATAATCTTGGGACAACTTTACCACCGTCTTTTGATTAAACCTGAAGAATCTCCTGCTCTTTTTCAGCAACCATTTCATCTATGAGAGCAATATGTTCATCTGTAAGCTTTTGAATGTCCTCACCTAAAGTGTGCTGCTCGTCTTTTGAAATACTGCCCTCTTTCTCGCTCTTTTTTAAAGAGTCCATTCCATCACGACGAACATTACGAACTGCTACTCGAGCCTGCTCTCCAAACTTAGACGCCACCTTAGTCAGGTCAATTCTTCTTTCTTCACTTAAATCGGGTATTGGCACCCTAATAAGATTACCTTCTGTTTGTGGATTTAACCCAAGATCAGATTCTTGTATCGCTTTTTCTACATCCTTTACTAGCGTGTTATCCCATACCTGAACAGTTAGTAGCCTCGGCTCAGGTACACTAATAGAACCGACCTGATTCATCGGCATCTTCGCACCATATGCTTCAATCGATATGTTCTCAAGTAATGCCGTTGATGCACGGCCAGTGCGAAGACCAGAAAATTCCTTGTTTAAAGATTCTATAGCACCATCCATGCGGCGCGCTAGATCATCTGGATCTGCTGACATGCTATTATCCTCCTTCAACTATTGTGTAGCGACCATCACCAGTTATAACTTTATTCACTTCCCCTTCATTAAGTATAGAAAAAACTATAATAGGAATATTATTTTCACGACATAGAGTAATTGCTGCAGCATCCATTACCTGTAAATCTTGGCTCAAAACTTCAAAATGCGTTAACCGGCTATATCTTTTAGTATCAGGGTTTTTATGCGGATCCGCACTGTAGACTCCATCTACTTTAGTTCCTTTCATCAAGCAATCACATGACATTTCTGAAGCTCGAAGCGCAGCTGCTGTGTCTGTTGTAAAGTATGGATTTCCTGTTCCAGCAGCAAATATTACAACACGATTACGTTCCATATGACGAATGGCACGACGGCGTATATATGGTTCACATACAGTAGACATAGGTATCGCAGATTGAACACGTGTATCTAAGCCAATTTTTTCTAGCGCATTTTGTAAAGCAAGAGCATTTATTACCGTTGCTAACATTCCCATAAAATCAGCATTGGTCCTATCCATCCCCGAAGCCGCTCCTGAAATACCTCTAAATATATTTCCTCCACCAACTACCAAACATATTTGAACGCCAGACTGGCATACTTCATAGATGTCCCGAGCTATACGACTCAAGATCTTTGAATCTAGCCCAAACTTGTTATCACCCATTAACACTTCACCAGAAATCTTGAGCAAAACTCGTTTGTAATTAGATTCTATCGTCATCCACTATGATCTCCAGGGAAAACAAAATATAAAAAGTGTTAGTAACGTATTTTAGATTGCTTGGCCCAAAATTAAACGTTATCGGAATAATAAAAGTTGTTTACTCAGACAACCTTGCCACTTCCTCAGCAAAATCATCTTCCTTTGCTTCTAAACCCTCTCCCAAATTGTAACGTACATATCCCTTTACAACTATGTCAGATCCAACATCAACAGATACCTCTTTAATTGCATCAGCTACAGTCTTATCTGTATCCAAAACATAAGTTTGTTCCAAAAGAACGCTTTCTTGATAAAATTTTCGGATACGTCCATCTACCATTTTCTTAATAATTTCTTCATTCTTACCTGACTCAAGAGCTTGATCAGATAATATTTTTCTTTCCCGCTCTACAGTTCTAGGATCTAACGATTCTATATCTACTGATTGAGGATCAGCTGAGCATATGTGCATAGCCAAATTTTTTCCTAATTGGCTTATCTGGTCGGGCCCTGCATCTGATTCTAGTGCCACTAGTACTCCGATTTTTCCAAGTCCATCAGAAACTTTATTATGAACATACTCAGAAACTAGCCCTTTATCCACCACCAACCCTGTTGAGCGTCTCAAATTAATATTTTCTCCGATTGTAGCTACCATCTGAGTAGCTTCTTCTTCAACGGTTCGGCCACTTGATCCGTAGTCAGAGTTTTTCAGAGTGTTAAAATCACCTCCTACTTCAAGAGCAAGGCTGGTTACGTTTCTAACAAAAGATTGAAATGTATCATTTCTGGCAACAAAGTCTGTTTCAGAGTTAATCTCAACAATAGTTCCTGATGTTTCAGTAGTCTGAACCCCAATTAGTCCTTCGGAGGCAGCTCTACCCGCTTTTTTTGCAGCAGCAGAAAGACCCTTAGTTCTCAAAATGTCTATTGCTCCATCTAGATCCCCATCGGTCTCGACCAGGGCAGATTTACAATCCATCATACCAGCGCCAGACTTATCTCTTAATTCTTTAACCATTCTAGCCGTAATTTCAGCCATAATTACTTAATGCTCCATAACAAATAATATTAATAAGTGATTGTATACATGTATTTTTTAAATAATAAGTAGTATTAGTCAGTGTCCTTAGAACCATCATTAACTGGAAAAGAATTGTCTTCTGACGATGACGTCTCAGATTTTAGCTGATTACCTTCCAAACTACTTTCTTGTTCACTACTAGCATCAACCTGTAAATGATCTATATTCTTCTCTTCACTTTTAGATTCTTGTAATGTTGGTTCCGGAATTAAAACTTCAGACTCACCAACATCAGCACCACTCACAGTCATTTCCTGCTGTAAACCATCAAGGACAGCACCTGCAAAAAGATCGCAATATAACTGAATTGCCCTCATAGCATCATCATTACCTGGAATAGGATAATCAATATTCATTGGGTTCGAATTTGAATCAATAATAGCGGCAATTGGTATACCTAGTTTATGTGCTTCATTTATGGCAATTTCTTCTTTGTTTGTATCTATAATTACTAACATATCGGGTCTTCCACCCATATCTTTAATGCCACCAAGCGCTAGTTCAAGTTTGTCCCTTTGTCGCGTCAGGTTAAGTAATTCTTTTTTTGTTAGCCCTCTACTCTCATCAGAACCAAGTTGAGTTTCCAAATCTCTTAATGTTCTTATAGAGTTAGAAATAGTCTTCCAGTTGGTCAACATGCCTCCAAGCCACCGATGGTTCACATAGTATTGACCACATTTTTTTGCTGATTCCGCAATAATTTCGCCTGCTGCGCGTTTTGTGCCAACAAATAAAACTCTACCGCCATTAGCAGCAATGTCCCGGGTGGTATTGAGAGCTGCGTATAACATTGGAACTGTTTGCTGAAGATCAATAATGTGAACTTTGTTACGTACTCCGAAAATATACTGTTCCATCTTCGGATTCCACCGTCTCGTATTATGACCAAAATGGACGCCAGCCTCTAAAAGCTGCCTCATCGTAAATGTAGGAACCGCCATAAACGTTTCTCCTTCTCCGGTTAAACCTCTGCAAGACGCGGCTTCTAGAAGCACCGGAGCGAACATTATGATTTTTAAACCCATAAGTCCGCAATCTTGCATGTGAATTCTATTCGATTTGTATCGAGTAGTTAATTTGGTGTAGCTCTATGATGACAAAAATGCAAGTACCTCAGTCCTAATTATTTACTTAACTGTAAAGAATAAATAAAACAGAACTATACTACCTTAGGTGGTTTTATACTCGATCTCCAAAGCAACCATATCAGTATCACCAATATTTGTTACATTGTGCTCAAAACCCTTACCCACTTCATAAAAAAATGATTTTCCTGCTTCTGATTGAATCTCACCCACCGATCCATCAGATCTTTCATATCTTAATTGTGAAGATTCCATATGATATCCTACATAATTTGTATCATGAACGTGCCAACCTGATTGCTCACCGGGACGTATTCGGTGAAAGGTGATTCTTGTGGTATCATTATCAAGTAAAATTTCATAATGACTAAGTTTATCAACAGGGATTTCTGACCTGTTTTTTTTATCCAGATGCTGAGACATCAACCTATCTCCTAATAATAAATTTTACCTAACCAGCTTTGTACTCTATCTCTAAAGCGATTATATCTACATCTCCTACATTAATGGCATTATGCTCAACGGGAGCTTTCACAGGTAAAGCCTTACCAGGAGAGTAATCAATATCTAGAGATGTGCCATCAGCATAGTCTAGATGCAATCGTCCCTCTGACTGTTGCAAGGCTACATAGTCATACTCGTGTCTGTGCCAGCCTGTTTGTTCTCCTGGCTTTATAGTAAACAAAGTAATACACGTTTTTTCATCAACTAAAAGAGTTTTATAACTGGCAATTGGCCTCATTACAGGATCGGATTCAATTTTATCTTTAAGTTTAATTGACATGTCGTCCTCCACACAAAAAAAAGAATACATCAAAATTAAACATAATAAAGTATTAATATTTGGTATTACTAGGTCTCTTGGACTTGAATTACACCAGGTATTCTTTTAATAGAATCATATATTTGCCTGTTATACAGGTATGCACCATCAAGTCTTACCTCAACTTCTCTACTTTCAGAGGGTATCATCAAGCTAATCGTAGCGTTACCCTGACTCACTTCTGATACTTTCGAATGTTCTTCAACTAACGATTTGAGATCACCTAAAGGCTGATAATCATTTATCCAAATTTTTAATAAAACAGGAGCAGAAGCTGTCGCATTCTCCAAATCACTTATTGATTGGACAGTTAGACGTAATTGATCCTCATCAATTCTTGCCGCCACCTTAAGCAAAACTGGACTTCCTCCTACTTCCAATAAATTCGCATCGTCTGCCAATATTTCCGAAAAGACTGTAGTTTCATAGGTCCCTGAAGCATCGGACAACTGAACAAAGGCGTATCTACTGCCCCGCTGTGAGGTGCGTTTTTGAACGTTTAAAACCACCCCCGAAAGCATAGCACTCATGGCTCCCCCATTAGCAACAACCGTTTCTTTCAAATTTGTGTATTGAATAACCCCCATGCGCTCAAGAAGTGTTGTATATTCGTCCAAAGGATGAGCCGTCAGATAAAAACCTATAGCCTCACGTTCTTTTTCTAAAATCTCCACCTGTGACCACCGTTCCATTGCATCAAAGGAAAGATTTATCTTTGTAGCCTCAGCATCATTTTCTCCTAATAAACTAAACTGACCACTTTCACGATCAGCTGTTTTTGCTTGAGCTAAGTTTAAAATTTTGTCTATACCTACAAAGAGTCCTGCACGGTTTTCATCTAGTGAATCTAGTGCACCCGCCCCAACCATGTTCTCCAGAAGACGCTTATTAAGGGCCTGAGAATTTAATCTATTGGCCAAGTCATAAACATTTTCAAACCTGCCATGTTCTTCTCTTTCCTGAACTAATATTTCCATTGCGGATGGACCAACGCCCTTTATTGCAGCCAAAGCATAGCGTATCGCTCCAATGTATTTTTTTCCTCTGATAGTCGTCTTATCAATTTGTTCCACAGAAAACTCAACTTCAGAGTAATTAATATCCGGAGAGAGAAGCAATATAGATTGGTTTTCTAACTCCTGTTGATAAAGTGCTAATTTATCAGTGTTATTAATGTCGAGAGACATAGAAGCAGCAAAGAACTCTACTGGATAATTAGACTTTAGATAAGCTGTTTGATACGCAATTAGAGCGTAAGCAGCAGCATGTGCTTTATTAAAACCGTATCCTGCAAACTTAGCTATAGTATCAAAAATACGAATGGCTGTTCCTTCATCAACACTTCTCTTTGTCGCTCCAGATACGAACGCATCTTTTTGTGCATCCATTTCTGATTTTATCTTTTTTCCCATAGCGCGACGCAATAGATCAGCAGAACCAAGTGTAAACCCAGCTAACTTTTGGGCCATTTGCATTACCTGTTCTTGATATATTGGAATGCCATAAGTTTCGCTTAAGCACTCCTCAAGACTTTCATGTAGGTAATCAACTTTTTCAATACCATGCTTACGGCTTATATAACTGGGTATGTTATCCATAGGCCCAGGCCTATATAATGCTACTACGGCTATTATGTCCTCGAATCTATCAGGTTTAAGCTTTCTCAGTACATCACGTACTCCGGAAGACTCACATTGAAAGACTCCTGTCGTATCTCCTTGACCAAGCATTTCGAACGTTTGCAAATCGTCAAGAGGAACTCTTTCAAGATCAATTTCAATATTTTTATTCGACAATAATGAAAGTGTTTTTTGTATTACATCTAAAGTTTTCAATCCTAGAAAATCAAACTTAACTAACCCTGCCAATTCTACGTATTTCATGGAAAATTGTGTTGCTAATGTGTCTGATCGAGGATCTCTATAAAGTGGAATACTTTGCTCTAATGGTCGATCTCCGATTACAACACCCGCTGCATGAGTAGAAGAATTTCTATATAACCCCTCCAACTTTAGGGCTAAATCAAGTAAATGCCCTACATTCTCATCACTTACCCTAAGATCTTTTAATTGAGGCTCTAGATTAATTGCTTGTTCAAGTGAAACTGGATTAGCAGGATTCGCTGGTATCATCTTAGCTATACGGTCAACCATGCCATAAGGCATTTCAAGAACACGACCGACATCGCGAACAACAGCTCTTGCCTGAAGTTTGCCAAAGGTAATTATTTGAGCTACGCGATCCTGTCCGTACCTCTCTTGGACGTATCGTATTACTTCATCTCTGCGCGCTTGACAAAAATCAATGTCAAAATCAGGCATCGAGACTCGTTCCGGGTTAAGAAAGCGTTCAAAAAAAAGGCCCCATTTTAAAGGATCTAAATCAGTAATTGTTAATGCCCAAGCAACTACGGAACCTGCCCCTGATCCACGACCTGGCCCCACCGCAATTCCATTAGATTTAGACCATTTAATAAAATCCGCGACTATAAGAAAATATCCTGAGTAACCCATGTCCTCAATAACATCCAGCTCATATTTCAATCTTTTATAATAGGGCTCTGCAACCACCTCTTTTTCCTTATAGTCCATTTGGTCATCATGAACGTGTTGGAGAATTCTTTCTTTTAACCCTAAATTAGCTTGCTCACGTAAGATGTTGTTTTCATCGGAAGTTGAGTTAGTTTTGAAAGGAGGCAACTTAGGATCACTTGCGATAGGCATAAACGAACATCTCTGCGCGATAACCATTGTATTCTGAATTGCCTCAGGCAAATCAGAAAAAGTCTCTTTCATCTCATCCGCAGATTTAAAATAGTGCTCAGATGTAACTCGTCGTCTTTCTGACTGCGATACATAGGCACTCTGCGATATGCATAATAAAGCATCATGTGCCTCATACATGTTTTTTTCAGTATAAAAAACTTCATTAGTAGCTACTAATGGCAGATTTAACGAGTAAGCAAGCTCAATGAGCGACTTTTCACTCTTAGTTTGTTTCTCTAAATTATGTCTTTGAATTTCTACGTATAATCTTTCAGGAAATAGCTCCATTAAGGATGCCATAGAACGTTTAGCTAGTTGATTTTGTTTATTTTCTATTAAGCGAGCAATTTCTCCATTGGCTCCACCAGTCAATGCTATTAGCCCTTCAGTATTATCTAATAGATCATCATACGAAAGTTTACCTCTTCTCAAGGTGTCTTCAGTCGAATACGATTTCGACACTAAATGCAAAAGATTTCGATAGCCAACCTGAGTTTGAACTAAAACAACCAACTCACTAACTGAATATAATTTATCCTTGTCCTGGTGATACCCATATGAGTCATTAGAATCTTCGAATATAATAGAAAGCTGACAACCAATAATTGGTTGAATGCCCGCTCTTGCGGCGGCAATAGAAAATTCTAACGCCCCAAACAAATTTGAAGTATCTGTAACAGCAACTGCAGGCATTTTATTTTTTTTACATAAATCAATTAGCTCATCAATGCGCACGGCTCCTTCAGCTAACGAATAAGCTGAATGAACTCTTAGATGAACAAAGTCTGCAATCATCAATCCCTCCATTTACAAACTTACCCTGCATAATTTCTATCCGATAGGAATTAATACTGTGGAAAACAAAACTTTATGTGGAGAAGATTTGTCCTTGGTTAAGCGTCAACTTTTTATCCATTCTATCAGCTAAGTCCATGTTATGAGTGGCAATAATTGCTGCGATGTTATTTTCCTTAACTAACTCAACTAATTGCTCAAAGACACTACTTGCTGTTATTGGGTCGAGATTTCCCGTTGGTTCATCAATAATCAAAATTTTAGGATTGTTCGCCAAAGCTCGTCCTATAGCAACTCTCTGTTGCTCACCTCCACTCAATCGTCCAGGCCGATGAGAACTTCGATGATTGAGCGACATTCTTTCAAGAAGAAAATCCGCCCTTAATCCTGCCTGACTTGTTGATATTCCTGATAGCATCTGAGGGAGCATAATATTTTCTCGCGCAGTAAATTCTTTTAATAAATAATGAGACTGATAAACAAATCCCATATTATCTCGTCGAATTAATGTTTTTTGCGCGTCATTCAATCCCAGTGAAGTGAATTTTAGTATATTCACCTCTCCTCTTTTTGGAGTATCCAACAAACCCGCGATTTGTAATAAAGATGTTTTGCCAGCCCCGGATGGGCCCACTAACGCAATGATTTGACCAGGCATAACCTCTAAAGAAACGCCACTTAGAACATCTATAGTATTTCCTCCTTGGTCAAAGGATTGAGCTATATCTCTTAATGCTAAAGCTGGCTCAGTCATTCCGCAAAACTTCTGCTGGGTCGGTTCTAGCTGCTTTGAAACTTGGATAGAGAGTTGCCAGAAATGAGATCATAAGGGACAGACCTGACACCATAAGGACTTCATAAAACTCTATTTTGGATGGTAATTGACTAAAGAAAAAAACTTCGGCGGAAAAAAACGATTCACCTGTAAGCCTCTCAAGAAAACTTTGAATATCAACAAGATAATAAGTGATAACAACACCCGCCAAAGCACCTAAGAGCGTTCCAGCAAATCCAATACTTGTTCCTGCAATTAAAAATATTCTCATTATCATACCACGCGACGCTCCAATAGTTCTGAGAATAGCAATCGCTGATTCTTTATCTTTAACCATCATTATTAAGCTTGAGATTATGTTAAAGGCGGCAACCAAAATAATCAGCATGACAATTAAAAACATTACATTTTTTTGTACCTGCATAGCAGAAAATATGGAACTATTTTCTTGTTGCCAATCATATACGAATAACCCTGATCTTAAAATGCTCTTAATCGATCTCTTTGGAAGAATGAGCTCATCGGGGTCTTGAAGAAAGATTTCAACTTTTGATATTTGATCTTTCATTCGAAAAAAATTTTGAGCTGTCTTAAGAGGCATAAATATAAAAATTCGATCAAATTGATAATGACCAACCTCAAATATTCCCTTTACTGTAAATGCTTTAGTCCGTGGCACAGAGCCAAAGACTGTAATTAGCCCTTGTGGAGATATTAATGTTAACTTGTCCCCAACCTTGACGCCTAAACTCGAAGCTAATCTTGAACCTATGATTAATGCATCACCTGAAAAATTATCAATTGATCCTTTTATTAAATTTTCTGTAATGATTAGTCTATTTTCTAAATTGTCTTTATTAATACCTCGCGCCAAAATACCCTCTGAACGAGAATCATAGGACGCTAATAATTGCCCCTCAATAATAGGATCTATATAAGCAACATTGTTTACCAGACGAATGCTATCTATAAATTTGTCGTAGTCAGATATGCTTTCGTCATTTGAAACTATAGATATGTGCCCTTTAAAACCTAATAAACTTTTTACTAATTCAGCTCTAAGGCCGTTTTGTACCGACAGAACTATAATTAGTGTCCCAACGCCGAGCATAATCCCAAGCAATGAGAACCAAGCAACTACAGAAATAAACCCTTCTGATTTTCTGGTCCTTATATACCGGCCCGCAATTAGCCATTCTACTTTCGAAAACACAAATAACACCTATGGTAGTTATCACTAATATTCACTTACATTACTCTTATCTAAGAATTGGGTGCTTTGCTTAGAATCCAGGATGCTATCTCATCAACATTGTGTTTTTCAACTTTATTAGTAGCTCTATATTTAAGCTCAACAAAGCCTTCCTCAAGCCCTTTAGGACCAACAATTATTTGATATGGAAGTCCCACTAAATCCATGTCGGCAAATTTAGCTCCAGCTCTATCAACTCTATCGTCATAGAGAATCTCTACTTGATTTCGAAGCGCTCGATTGTAAAGTGACTCACAGATATCATTACAACCCTTATCATCTATATTTAGATTTATTAAACCTATTTTCCATGGGGACACAGATTCTGGCCAAATAATACCTTTATCATCGTGTGATGCTTCAATAATTGCACCAACTAATATAGAAACACCTATGCCATAACTACCCATCTCTATAGAAACTAACTCACCATCAGAATTCTGAATATTTGCCCCCATCGCATCAGAATATTTTGAACCAAAATAAAATATATGCCCTACTTCTATACCTCTTGCCTTAACTAATTTATCATCTGAAATTGGACAATCATCCTGATTGTGCTTTTCATCAGTTGCTGCATAGTATTGTGTCCACTCATCAACAATTGTTTGTAAGTTCAAAGTAAAATCTAACTCTTCTCCCGGTGGCTTCATATTAATCAGCTCTTGATCGCAAAAAACTTCACTTTCACCTGTGTCAGCTAACACAATAAACTCATGGCTTAAGTCTCCTCCAATAGGCCCAGTGTCAGCAGCCATTGGTATTGCCTTAAGACCCATACGAGCAAAAGTTCGTAGATAGGATACAAACATTTTGTTGTATGAATGTTTCGCACCCTCATAATCTAAGTCAAAAGAGTAATTGTCTTTCATTAAAAATTCTCTTCCCCGCATAACACCAAATCGAGGACGAACTTCATCTCGGAATTTCCATTGTATATGGTAGAGATTTTTAGGCAGCTCTCTAAAACTATTTATTTCATTTGCGACAATATCCGTAATTAGTTCTTCATTAGTCGGCCCATAGAGCATATCCCTACCATGACGATCGGTAATCCTGAGCATTTCCTTTCCGTAATCATCATATCTCTTTGATTTTCGCCATAAATCTGCTGATTGAATTGTTGGCATTAGTAATTCTTGAGCGCCAGTGGCATTCTGTTCATCTCTGACAATCTCAGTAATTTTTTGAAGAACACGGTAACCTGCAGGCAACCACGAATAAATACCCGCTGTGGACTGCCTAATCATCCCTGAACGTAGCATGAGTCGATGCGAAACAATTTGAGCCTCTGATGGATTTTCTTTCAAAGTTGGCATAAACAACTGTGTTCGTCTCATTGCTTTATTTATCCTTAAATTAATAAGTATTAATTAATCATTATTAGCGACTGTTTCTCTCAATAAGAGTTTATATATAACGTTTTAGCACTACTAATCTTCTTATTTATACTTTAATCAATATTCATCCATGGAGGCTTCAGCTCTAGAATCTTTTTAAAAATTGGACAATCCTCTCTATGCGCTCCAGACAAATAACCAGTGCTCATAAGAAACTCTCCAGTGATCTCTTTTCCAGTGAATTTGAAATTATCTTTAAACAACGCAACCCATTGAGATTTTTTTAGTGGATGATAATTGTTTAACCAGTTCGAAAACGTACTATGCTCTTTTTTTATGAGCATAATTTTATTAGCATTATATATAACTGAATTAATTTTTAATTTATTTCGAATAATACTATTATCTGACATTAAACGCTTTTTATCATAATCCCCATAATTAGCGATTAATTCGATGTTATAGCCATTAAATGCTCTGTAAAAATTATCACGTTTTTTCAATACTGTTAGCCAACTTAAACCAGCCTGATTTATTTCGAGAACTAATCTCTCAAATAATTTTGAATCATCTTTTTCAGGGAATCCATATTCATTGTCATGGTACGGTCCATGAATTTCATGCTCAGGTGCTATATCACAGTAATCTGGCATAAGAACTAACTCTTAATTAGTATTTAATAAATGTAAAAAAAATGAACCACCAAAAGCAAACACAATATATGAATTATATTAGGCCTTGGAAAATATTTATAATATTTCTTATACACGGATTAAAATCTTTTGGTGGTCCTGTTGCTCATATTGGCTATTTCCGAAACGACTTTGTAGTTCGCCGTAAGTGGCTAAGCAATGAAGAGTTCTATGACATTGTTGCTCTATGTCAATTTCTTCCAGGACCGATGTCCAGTCAAGTAGGATTCACCATTGGTATATTAAAAGGACGTCTCCTCGGTGGATTTTTAGCCTGGTTAGGATTCACAGCCCCATCTGCGATCTTAATGATCGGTTTCGGTATTAGCACTTATATAATTGAAGATGGCATTCCACTTTCAATAGTACATGGCCTAAAACTAGCTGCTGTGCCAATTGTAGCGTTGGCTCTATATCAAATGGGGATTATGTCATGTGGAAGCATAATCAAAACAACACTTGCACTGATAACGTGTTTTCTGATGTTAATTACAAATTCTATACCAGTACAGATAGGTCTAATTATTTTAGCGGCGTTAGTTGGAAAATTCTTCATAACGGCAGACAGCAGAACTAATGAAACACTAATTTATAATCCAGTTTCAAAAGCTCTATCGATAACAAGCATAAGTATATTTGTATCTCTTTTAATTTCCCTTCCAATTCTAGTCACTTTTACAACCCTAAAAGAAATTGAGTTATTTTCAAGCTTTTATAGAGTTGGTTATCTAGTCTTTGGTGGTGGCCATGTTGTGCTGCCGCTCTTTCAAAACGAGGTAGTAACAACTGGTTGGGTTGATCAAAACACTTTTCTTGCGGGCTACGGAGCTGCACAAGCTATCCCCGGGCCAATGTTTGCTTTTGCTGGATATCTTGGAACCGTATCGGAAATGGGATTTAATTATCTAAAACCATGGGCAGTAGGATTAATAGCAATTATAGCCGTTTTTTTACCTTCCTTTTTGATCCTTACAGCTGCCCTCCCTTATTGGCAAATCCTCAGAGTAAAACCATCATTAAAATCATCAATTTCTGGTGTGAACGCGGCAGTGGTCGGTTTACTTCTAGCTGTATTTATAGATCCAGTAATAACAAGATCCTTACTGTCATTCGAAGATTGTATAATCGCGCTTTGTGGATTAGTTCTACTCGCCTTCAAGAAAGCACCTGTGTGGTTGGTTGTCGTCCTCACAATAGCTTTAGGAGCCTTATTTCACACGTATAACACGAACGTAATCCTAAGTTTAATAGGTTTACAGTTTTAAACCTGTTCTAACTCGATTAAAGTTCCGAAAAAGTCTTTAGGATGAATAAATATAACAGGTTTTCCGTGTGCACCCTCCTTAGGTTCTCCGTCACCGAGCACCGTAGACCCTTCTTTCAAAAGCTGATCACGAGCATAAAAAATATCTTCCACTTCAAAACAAATATGGTGTATCCCTCCACCTGGATTGCGATCAAGAAATGGCTGCACAGGAGAACTTGAATTCAGTGGATACAACAATTCTATTTTACTATTTGGCAAAGAAACAAACACTGTTGTTACACCATGTGCTGGCAAATCAACTGGATCTGACACCTCAGCACCAAGCACAGTGGAGTATGATAAAGCTGCAACCTCTAAATCAGGAACAACTATAGCAACGTGATTTAATTTTCCTATCATATAGCAAAAACCCCCTCAAAGCTCTCTACCTTTAACCCGAACTAAATGCACTTCAATCGATGGTGACTTTCTTTTTAACCTTTTAAAACCCTTTAATACTTTCTCTTCAATTTTTTGGACAAGAACTTCATCATCACGTAGATCACGCGGAGGTAAATCGTCTATTAAAACGAGAATACCTTCAATTATAAGGTTTTTAATGCGAATATCGTCAGGCTCATTATCTAATAGTCCAGGAGCAGCAAGCATAGGAGTATCAATAATTGCACCAGATTGATCAATGACTATTGTTAAAAAAGAAAAACCATTTACCTGCATGTGGTTTCTCTTAACAACTTTATTACTATTCATACTAATTAAATCATTTCCATCAAGCATTAAACGACCAGTATGAACACGACCAATAAATTCGGGACCACTGGAACTTAATGCTATAACATCACCATTACGCACTTCTTTAACGAATGGAACATCGCAGCTCTTCGCTAGTTCCGCATGACCGCGCAAATGATGAGATTCACCATGAACGGGAATAGAAATTGTTGGTCGAACAACTTCATACATTTTTTTTATCTCTTCACGAGCTGGATGCCCTGACACATGAACCAAATGATCATGCTCAGTTATAACTGTGACGAGTTTCTTTGCAAGCTGCTCATGAAGTTTCGAGATTGCTCTCTCATTGCCTGGAATGATTCTAGAAGAAAATATAACGACATCTCCTTCATCTAGGTTTATATGTGAATGATCGTCTCTTGCTATTCTTGATAAGGCAGACCGTGGTTCACCTTGACTGCCCGTTGCGATTATAAGAACGTTCTCACGAGGAAGTGATTTTGCTTCTTTTTCTTTTATAAAAGCAGGAACATCCCTCAAGTACCCGACAGACTTAGCAGCATCGGTAACTCTCTTCAGAGACCTACCTGATAAAACAACTGATCTCCCATTTCTTTCTGCACTTTCTATAATGGTCTGTATTCTAGCAACGTTACTTGCAAAACAGGCAACAACAACTCTGCCTTTGAGCTGACCAACTAATCTAAATAAACTATCTCGTACTTCCTTTTCTGAGCCACTACTACCATCAATAAGGGAATTTGTTGAATCACCTACAAGAGCTAGCACACCATCATCCCCAAGTGATTCGAAAGCTTTAAGGTCAGTTTTTTTTCCAATCAATGGATATGGGTCAAGCTTATAATCTCCTGTATGAAGAACAGTACCAAGAGATGTTTTTAAAACTACAGAATTTGGTTCAGGAATTGAATGCGTTGTTCCAAATAGTCTTAACTGAAATGGTCCGATATCTAACCTTTGATTTTGTTTAATTAAATTTATTTTAACCTTTTTAAGTAGACCAACTTCCTCTAATTTTTTTTTTAAAAGCTCTGCAGCAAACGCCGTGGCGTATATATTACAACGCAGTCTATTCCACAAATGATGCACTGCACCAAAGTGATCTTCATGAGCATGAGTTAAAACTATTCCAATTAAGTTAGTTTTTCTTTCTTCAATAAACCTCACATCTGGCATGACTATTTCAACACCAGTATTTTTTTCATCACCAAAGGTAATCCCGCAATCTATCATTAGCCACTTTCCTGCATGACCATATACGTTAAGATTCATTCCTATCTCACCAGCCCCTCCTAGAGGGCAAAATAATAGTTCATCATCAGCAGGTGATGTTTTGGTAAAAGACAAATCAGAATTTATAGATGAATTCATTTACTTCGATTACGTCGATTTATTTCAACCAAGCCAATTAAGGTTAAGTCAGGTTCGACTGCCTTTATTAAATCAGTTTCATTCACAAACAGAGGCGCAAGACCTCCTGTTGCAATAACACTCATGTTACTCCCATATTCTTTTATGATTCTGGGAACCATTCCCTCAATCATGGATACATACCCCCAAAAGATACCTGATTGCATAGCTGAAACCGTATTACCACCAATAATTGAATCGGGTTTTTCTACATTTACTCGTGGCAACAAGGCACCAGCCATGGTTAATGCTTCTACAGATAAATTCACACCTGGAGCAATAATACCTCCACACCAGTCACCTTCTGAATCAATAACATCAAAAGTTGTTCCTGTACCAAAATCAATTACAATTAGATCCTCTGGGTATATAAGATGCGCTCCAACCGCAGTAACTAATCTGTCGGCACCCACCTGTTCAGGTCTATCCACTTTTATTCGAATTCCCAGGTCTACATTTTTATCTCTAACTACTAACGGCTCAACTGAAAAATGATGCTGAACGAGTGTAGATAAGTTTCGACGTGTCCCCGGAACAACTGTGGTAATAATAGCTTCGGTTATGTTATCAACACTTAAAGATTTCAGATAAAGCAACTGAGTTAACCAAACAGCATATTCATCAGCTGTTCGATTTGGGTCAGTTGACAAACTCCAACGACCGACTTGCTCTTTACTATTGTAAACAGCGAATACTGTATTTGAATTACCGCAATCTATTGCAAGGAGCATAGCTTTACTCATTATAATTAGAAACTACAGGGAACACTTCACCAGTTTCAATGCTTTTAATACCTTTTTCAGTTTCGATAATAAGATTGCCACTACTATCTAAACCACAATATTTTCCTGTGACTTCTCCTATAGGTAATCGAACACGAACACTACTACCCTGAATTGGTGCATACATCATCCATTGATTTCTAACTCTTTCAAACCCATGTTCATCCCACTCACTAATTTTAGTATAAAGATTCACCAGAAAACCCTGCAGTAATGTTTCTACAGATACCTTTCCACCCTCCGCATATAAGCAGGTCGTATTCTTTATATCACTTGGGCAGTTCATAATATTTACGCCCACACCTATAATAATCCAGTCTAATTTATCATTTTCAGATGCAAAGCTTTCAAGCAAAATACCAGCTACTTTCTTTTCATTAATTAATAAATCATTAGGCCATTTAAGAGTTGCATTTATTCCCGTTAAACTTTGAATTGATTCAATAAGAGAAACTGATGTAACAAATCCAATCTGAGGTCCTTCTGATAGTTTACAACTAGGTCTTTGTACAATTGACGCGTATAAATTTCCCGGAGGAGAGCTCCAAGTGCGTCCATGCCTACCTTTCCCAGACAACTGCTCCCTAGCCCACACCACAGTGCCTGAATCAACGCCCGATACAGCAAGCCTTTTTGCCTCTTCATTTGTGCTCCCGACACTTTCGTAGAATAAGAGATTACAATTCGTCGGCGTTTCAACTAAAAATTTACTCATTATAAAAATATAGATGACGCTGCGATCGCCGCAAAATCCAAAACGGGCCACAATATAATTATAAAAAGTGTCGTAACAAAGCTCATGCCTATTGTTATGAAAGAAATCTCTTTGCCTATAGACCTATCAAACTTGTCAACCGCTTCATCAAAATACATAAGCTTGACTATTCTCAAATAATAAAATGCCGAAACAACACTTGCCAGCAAACCAATGACTGTAAGCGTATACAACTCAGCATCAATGGCAGCTTTAAAAACAAAATATTTACCAAAGAAACCCGCAAGAGGAGGTATCCCTGCCATTGAAAACATAAACACAGTTAACGCAATTGTCATTTTAGGATTAGTCCTACTTAAACCAGCAAGTTGGTTAATTTCTTCAACCATTCGATCATCTCTCTTCATCGCTAAAATACAAGCAAAGGTACCAACATTCATAAAGAGGTAAACTGTCAAATAGAGAAGGACAGCCTGTAGGCCAGCTATAGAACCAGAGGCAAGACCAACTAAAACAAAACCCATATGACCTATAGAACTATAAGCCATCAAACGTTTAATATTAGTTTGATTAATAGCAGCGAATGCCCCAAACGCCATGGAGGCTATAGATATAAAACATATAACCTGCTGCCACTGAATAAATAAACCACCAAATGGTTCTAGCAAAACCCTGGACAATAATATCATAGCAGCTATTTTTGGTGCGATGGAGAAGAATGCTGTTATCGGCGTTGGCGCACCTTCATAGACATCCGGTGTCCACATATGAAATGGAACCGCAGATACTTTGAAAGCCAGTGCACAAAGAATAAATACTAAACCGACGGTAACTCCTATAAACTGGTTCTTCGCAACGCCGTTAGAAAAAGCTAACTCCAATTCATTAAAGCCTGTAGCTCCAGTGAATCCATAAACCATAGTCATTCCATAGAGAAGAATACCTGAGCTTAATGCTCCAAGAACGAAGTATTTCAACCCTGCTTCCGCTGATTTGATTGAATCACGACGTATTGCTGCGAGGACGTATAATGAGAGACTTTGTAATTCGATACCCAAATAAAGTGCTATTAAATCATTTGCTGACACCATCATCATCATTCCAAGCACAGAAAACAATAGAAGAATTGGAAATTCGAATTGGTGTATGCCCTCTCTAAGATTGTAGGGTAGTGCAAGAATAAGTGTTAAAATTGCACCCATAAGTATGAGTATTTTTGAATAATTAGAAAATTGATCTACGATAAATAGATTATTAAATGCAGAAGATGGATTATTGGGACCTAGTAGGACCAATAGACAAGCAACACCCATCACGCATATCGAAACCCAAGTAATTGTCTTGTTGGAACTATCCCCCCTAAAAGCTCCAATCATTAATAAACACATCGCTGATAATGCAATACATAACTCCGGCCAAATTAAATTAATTTCTGTTAATATATTCACGTTTTAAATTCCAAAGATTAACGATTAGACAAGCCAGTAACATCTACTGCGCTTAAAGCGTTTTGATAGTTATGCATTAAATTTAACACGCTCGCATCCATAACCTGAAGAAAGGGTTGAGGCCATAAGCCCATCCATAAAACAAGAATTATAAGTGGAGTAAAAATGACAATCTCTCTGGCTTCAAGATCCATAATACCTTTGAGATCTACCCGTTTTAATTCACCAAATATTACCCTTCTATACATAAACAACATATACGCAGCACCAAGCACTATTCCGCTGGTGGCAAGTAGAGCCACCCAAGTGTTAACTTGGAAGGCGCCTAACAAAACTAAAAATTCTCCAATAAAACCACCAGTTCCAGGTAACCCGACCGCTCCCAACATAAACACCATGAACACCACTGAGTATTTTGGCATTCTCTCAATTAAGCCACCGTAACGTGATATTTCTCTTGTATGCATTCTGTCATAAACAACACCTACGCATAAAAAGAGCGCAGCAGAAATAACACCATGACTTAACATCTGAAATATACCACCTTGGATGCCATATACCGTGCTCGTAAAAATACCAATAGTCACAAAACCCATATGTGCGACAGAGGAATAAGCTATCAGCTTCTTCATATCTTCTTGGGCTAGAGCAACTAAAGACGTATATATTATAGCTATGACAGACAAGGTATATATAAGTGGTGTAAACTGCTCTGACGCTATTGGTAACATTGGTAGAGAAAATCGAAGAAATCCATAGCCTCCCATTTTCAACAAAACGCCAGCTAATATAACTGATCCAGCCGTAGGAGCTTCGACATGTGCATCAGGCAACCAAGTGTGAACAGGCCACATAGGCATTTTAACCGCAAAAGATGCAAAAAATGCAATCCATAACCAAGGTTGCATCTCAACCGGAATATCAAAATTCAAAAGGGTGGGTATATCTGTTGTTCCAGCTTGAAAATGAATAGTCATCAATGCCACTAATAACAAAACAGATCCAGTTAGGGTGAAGAGGAAAAACTTAAATGCAGAGTATACTCTTCTTTCACCGCCCCAAACTCCAATGATTATAAACATTGGTATTAGTGAGCCCTCAAAGAAAACGTAGAAAAGAAGAAAATCTAGAGAAGAGAATGTCCCTACCATCATAGTTTCAAGAATTAAAAATGCGATCATATATTCTCGTACACGCTCTTTAATAACCTTCCATGAAGCGAGAACACATAAGGGCGTCAGCGCTGTCGAGAGCAAAACAAAAAGCATTGATATACCGTCAACACCAAGGTGGTAATAAATTTGATAAGCAGGTATCCACTGATGTTTTTCAACAAATTGAAAATCAGCCGTTCCAACATCAAAATTAATCCAAAGAAATATGCTTACAATAAAAGTTGCGATTGATGTCCAAAGTGCGGCGTAACGAGCGTTACGTGCGGCTGTTTCATCATTTCCTCTAACAAGAAGTATAAATAAAACTCCTATTAGCGGTAAAAAAATTGTTAACGAGAGGACAGGAAATGTTTGCATTACGTGACTACCTTACTGAAAAAACCCAAAAAGGAACCACGTAATCAAAATTAACACCCCTATCATCATGGCAAAAGCATAATGATATAGGTATCCCGACTGCACTTTTCCTGCTCGTTTAGCTAAATTTAGGACTGATTCTGCAATACCATTCGGACCAACTGTATCTATAACGTATACATCTCCCGATCTCCAAAAACCTCGGCCCAAGTAGAAACATGGTCTGACAAAAAGTAACTCATACAACTCATCGAAATACCACTTATTATAAATAAATTTATATACAGGACCGGTCATTGCGGTAATCCTAGGAATTATACTTGGACTTTTAATATATAGGATCCATGCAGAAATTATTCCTATTACACCTACTACAGTGGGAAGTAATATTGCCCAACCCGGAATATGATGAGCTTTCTCAATAATGTCATCCAGCATTAATATTGAAGATCCCCAAAACTGATCCATTTTATCTCCTACAAAATAATCAACTGCAAACCAACCAGATAAAACTGCGCCCAGGCCTAGGACTAACAACGGAATAAGCATTATTGGCGGAGATTCATGGACCTTATCTAGAACATTTTCTTCAACTCGACTACTTCCATGAAATGTGAGAAACAATAATCTCCATGAATAAAATGCAGTCATAAAAGCAGCCATAATCCCAGCCCAGTAAGCTAATAATCCTGCTCCTGTATGACTAGCAAATGCGGATTCAAGAATTATATCTTTCGAATAATAACCAGAGAATAATGGAACTCCAGCCAGTGCAAGGCTACCAATCCACATAAGAGAGCCAGTAATTTTCATTTTTGAAAATAATCCACCCATTTTTCTCATGTCCTGCTCATCATGCATGCCATGTATAACGCTACCAGAGCCGAGGAATAGAAGAGCTTTAAAAAAAGCGTGTGTCATTAGATGAAAAATAGCCGCTGGATATGCACCTACTCCAACCGCAAAAAACATGTATCCAAGCTGAGAACATGTTGAATAAGCTATAACCCGCTTTATGTCCCACTGGGTTAGACCTATTGTTGCCGCAAAAAATGCCGTTGATGCACCAATTATAGTAATAATGGTCAAAGCAAAGGGAGCATATTCAAACATCGGGGACAAGCGAACTACCATAAAAACGCCTGCTGTTACCATCGTCGCAGCATGAATTAGCGCTGAAACAGGCGTCGGACCCTCCATAGCATCAGGAAGCCAGGTATGAAGACCAATCTGAGCAGATTTCCCCATGGCCCCAACAAACAACAGCAAACAAATAGTAGTAAGTATATCAACTTCCATTCCTAGAAATAAAAACGTTTTCCCTGCAATATCAGGAGCGATCTTAAAGATCTCAGCAAATTGCAGAGTTTCAAAGAAATAGAAGACTGCCAGAATACCTAATATAAAACCAAAATCCCCTATCCGGTTTACTATAAATGCCTTTATAGCAGCAGCATTCGCGCTATTCTTTTTAAACCAAAACCCGATAAGCAAATAAGAACAAAGGCCCACTCCTTCCCAACCAAAAAACATCTGCAAAAGATTATTCGAAGTGACAAGCATAAGCATAAAAAAAGTGAACAGGCTTAAATACGACATAAATCTCGGAATATGTGGATCTTTAGACATATAACCAATCGAATAGACATGAACCATCCCTGAAACTAAAGTGACAACAAACACCATTACGGCTGTTAGCGTATCGAAATAAATTACCCAACTGATCTCTAAGGATTCAACATTGATCCATGTAAACAGATTCACTGTTTGGGTTTCACCTGTCCATCCAAAATGGTAAAGCAAAAAACATGAGAGTATCGCTGAGACCAGGAGCGGTATTACTGTTACTAATTGAGAAACCCTGCTACCTAGGCGATTGCCAAAAAGACCGGCAATTATAGCACCAAGTAACGGCAGAAATATAGTTGCCGTCAGCACCGTACCATTATCCTTTCATCATATTGACGTCTTCGACGCTTATAGAGCCACGATTGCGGAAATAAATAACCAAAATTGCCAAACCAATTGCCGCTTCAGCTGCAGCCACAGTTAGAACAAACATAGCAAAAACCTGACCCACAAGATCGTTTAGGTAAGCCGAAAACGATACTAAATTGATATTAACTGAAAGCAGCATTAGCTCTATAGACATTAAAATAATAATCACGTTTTTTCTGTTAAGAAAAATGCCAAACACACCAATAGTAAAAAGAATTGCCGCAACAATTAAATAATGAGCAAGACTTATTTCAAGCATCATATACCACTCCCTGAGGTAACATCTTTCACTTCAATTACATCGTCCACTCTAACTGCAACCTGCTCGGATATATTTTGTCTTTTGACTGTAGGCCGCTTACGTACTGTTAATACAATTGCTCCGATCATAGCCACTAAGAGAAGTAACCCAGCTGCCTGAAACAAATAAATATAGTGGGTATAGATGAGTTGACCTAAAGCATGTGTATTAGTTGTATCAGAGTTATAAACAATACTAGTCGTAACAATGCTTTCTGATGAAGGGTTAATTACCCAACTACCAAAAATCAAAACTAACTCGGCCATTAAAATGATACCGACAAGGGCACCAATAGGTAGGTATTGAAGAAAGCCTTCTCTAAGCTCTACAAAGTTTATATCTAGCATCATTACAACGAAAAGAAACAAAACAGCTACGGCTCCTACATAGACCACAACCAGAATCATGGCTAAAAATTCTGCACCAAGAAGAACGAATAAACCAGCAGAATTAAAAAAAGCCAATATAAGAAACAAAACTGAATGGACAGGGTTTCGTGCAGATATAACCATGACTGCAGAAAAAATAGTAATGAACGAAAAAAGATAAAACGCTAATGATGAGATGATCATTTCTTGACCTTATCTATATGGAGCATCAGCCGTGAGTGCCGCAGCTACTTCTGCTTCCCATCGGTCTCCATTTTCCAATAGTTTTTCTTTATTGTACATGAGCTCTTCACGAGTTTCAGTTGCAAATTCAAAATTCGGACCTTCAACAATTGCATCTACAGGACAAGCTTCCTGGCAAAAACCACAATATATACATTTGGTCATATCTATATCGTATCGCGTGGTACGACGACTACCATCCTCCCGTGGCTCGGCTTCGATTGTTATTGCCTGAGCAGGACAAACAGCTTCACATAGTTTACATGCTATACATCTCTCTTCTCCATTAGGATAACGTCTTAAAACATGTTCACCTCTAAAACGAGGACTTAGTGGACCTTTTTCATAAGGGTAATTGATTGTCACCTTTTTCTTAAAAAGATAGCAAAGGGTTAACCACATACCACGAACAATTTCTAACAACAAAATGCCACGCGTAGTTCCATCTAACAGTGCCATTATTGAAAACCCTCTCTTAAAGAACAGGTCATTTTGGATACCACTCAAAAGCAACTATTGCGCCTGCAGTAACTACGACCCAAAAAAGTGAAAAAGGGAGAAACACTTTCCATCCCAATCTCATAAGTTGATCATAACGATATCGTGGTAGAGTTGCTCTAACCCATAAAAACACAAAAAGAACTAGAGAAACCTTAAGTGAAAACCAAATTACACCAGGTATCCAATACAAAAAAGTAAAATCAAACGGTGGCAACCAGCCTCCCAAAAATAAAATTACAGTCATAGCGCTGACTAATATCATGTTGGCGTATTCACCAAGAAAAAACAAAGCAAACGACATTGCCGAATACTCAACATTATAGCCAGAAACAAGTTCAGCCTCTGCTTCAGGCAGATCAAATGGCGCCCGATTAGTCTCTGCAAGCCCTGAAATAAAGAAAATAACAAACATAGGGAAAAGAGGAATAAAGAACCAAACCTTTTGCTGCGCCATAACAATATCCGTCATATTTAGTGAACCCACAGCAAGCAAAACTGTTACAATGACAAAACCTATGGACACTTCGTAGGAAACCATCTGTGCGGCAGACCGTAATGCTCCTAGAAATGGGTAAATAGAGTTTGAAGCCCATCCAGCCATTATTATTCCATACACCCCAAGTGAGCTAACTGCAAAAAGGTATAGTATACCAACATTAATATCTGATAAGACCCATCCATCGGCAACGGGTATGACAGCCCATCCAATCAAGCCTAAAGTAAAGGTCAGCATTGGCGCTAAAATAAATACAACCCTATTTGATCCAGTAGGAATGATAGATTCTTTGACTAATAATTTCAGTCCATCCGCAAATGGTTGCAACAAACCGAATGGCCCTACAACATTAGGCCCCATTCGAAGCTGAATAGAACCAATAACTTTCCTTTCAGCGTATGTGAGATAAGCTACGGCTATTAATAAAGGAATTACGATCAGTAATATTTTGATAATTATCCAAATCAAAGGCCAAGCATAATCGGTCCATATCTCAAGCATCTGCAGCGTTCTCTTCTTTTGATTGACTAAAAAGCTCTTTGCTGCATTCAGCCATTGTTTGTGACGCTCTGCTAATCGAACAAGTCATATAATAATTACTAATAGGGCATTCGAACTCTTGACCAAGGATTTCACCATAAGAACCAAAATCATCCCAGGAAGACGATAATATATCACCCACATGATCAAAAAGTGAGTTTTCTTCTACTAACCGTGCACGCACGTCTCCCAGAGTCGTAAAATCTAGCCCAGCCCCCAATAAATCAGAAAGAGCACGAATAATTTTCCAATCTTCTTTAGCATCCCCTGGTGGCTGTGTAGCTTGTTTCGCTAACTGTACCCTACCCTCAGTATTAACATAAGTACCATTCTTTTCTGTAAATGCTGCTCCGGGAAGTATAACATCAGCTCTATTCGCACCAGCATCACCGTGGTGACCTTGATAAATAACAAATGCATCCCCCAAGCGGCTCATATCTATTTCGTCAGCACCGAGTAAATAAACTATGTCTATAGTCCCTGCTGATGCGCCTGATAAAATGCCCTCTATGTCTAGCCCACCAATAGACGGTAGAAAACCCATATCCATACCTGCCACGCGCGCAGCTGCAGTATGGAGTACATTAAAGCCATTCCAATCATCTTTTATGAGTCCATATTCTTCAGCTATAGTTCTCGCAAAATGCAAAATAGCTGAACCGTCAGAACGTGTGAGGGCCCCCATTCCTAAAATAATTGACGGTCTTACCGCTTCAGACAAAGTGCTTGATAAGGGATCTAACCCTTCTGCAATGGATCGAAGTTTTCTTGGATCATTTCCGCAATAATCGACAGGAAATGTTAAATCAATTTTGGGACCTAATACAGCAACTTTTGTCGTATCAGTCATCCATCCCCTTCTTAGTCTAGTATTAATTAAAGGAGCTTCCATCCTCGGGTTTGTCCCGACTAGTAATACCGCATCAGAGAATTCTAAATTAGAAATAGTAGTATTAAATAAATAACTAGATCTACATTCAGAACTTAACTTCGCTCCATCCTGTCTACAGTCAATATTATTTGATACCAAATTAGTCATAAGATTCTTTAAAGCGATCATTGACTCGGCGTCACATTGGTTCCCAGCTATAGCTGCAATACGGTCCCCATCTGTCTTGCTAAATCGACTTTTAATTAAATCAAACACCTCCGCCCACGTGGATTCTTTTAACTTTCCATCGAAACGCAAATAGGGCCTATCTAGGCGCTGTCTGGATAAACCATCTACTGCAAATCTAGATTTATCTGTAATCCATTCCTCATTAATGTCCTCATTTAACCTGGGCAGAACCCTTAAAACTTCTGTTTGCCTAGAATCCACCCGAATGGCACTTCCTAGTGCGTCAAAAACATCAATCGATTCTGTTTTTTTCAACTCCCAGGGGCGAGAAACAAATGCATAAGGCTTCGACGTTAGAGCACCGACCGGACACAAATCTATGACATTAGCACTTAATTCAGAATTCAATGACTTTTCCAGATAAGTAGTAATCTCAGCGTGCTCACCTCTGCCCAACATCCCAATTTCAGGGACTCCCGCTATCTCAGTCGCAAATCTTACGCATCGGGTGCAATGTATACACCTAGTCATAATTGTTTTAATTAGGGGCCCCATATACTTTTCTTTGACAGCTCTTTTATCTTCTCGATAACGAGAATTGTCTTGTCCATAGGCCATAGCTTGATCCTGTAAATCACACTCTCCACCTTGATCACAGATAGGACAATCTAAAGGATGATTTATAAGCAAAAACTCCATAACGCCGTTACGAGCTTTTTTAACCATCTCTGAGTTAGTTTTTATGTTCATTCCGTCACCGACTGGTAACGCGCAAGATGCAGCGGGCTTAGGTGGGCCTGGTGACACTTCAACCAGACACATACGACAATTACCAGCAATCGAAAGTCTTTCATGATAACAGAAACGTGGTATTTCTTTCCCTGCTAACTCACATGCTTGTAGTACAGTGATACCTTCAGGAACCTCCATATCTAAATCATCAATTATAATCTTAGGCATCACGAATACTCCTAAACGTCATAATACCGGCGTTTCAGGTTTTGATATCAAATTACTATTAGAGGTTTTTCTAGAAATAATTCTTCTTTCTAACTCAGGTCTAAAATGTCGAATTAAACCTTGAACAGGCCACACACCGCCATCAGCTAAAGCACAAATTGTATGACCCTCTATCTGTTTTGTTAATTCCCACAACATATCAATTTCACTTACATCAGCCTCACCACTAACCAATCTTTGCATTACTCTATAAACCCAACCCATTCCTTCGCGACATGGAGTACATTGTCCACAACTCTCATGCCTATAAAAGTGACTAAGCCTTGAAATCGCTTCTACAATGTCGGTTGATTTATCCATAACAATAACAGCAGCTGTTCCTAAGCCTGAATTATGTTCCTTCAATGAGTCAAAATCCATAAGGACGTCATCACAGATGCTTTTTGAAAGACAAGGAGTTGAAGACCCACCTGGAATAACAGCCAACAAGTTATTCCACCCGCCTTTTACTCCTCCAGCATGTTTATCAATTAAATCTCGTAAAGGAACACCCATAACCTCTTCAACATTGCACGGAGTATTAACGTGCCCGGATATAGAAAATATCTTAGTGCCAGTATTATTTTCTCGTCCGAAACTATTAAACCAAGATGCGCCGCGTCTAATAATGGTTGGAGCTACAGCTATAGTTTCGACATTATTTACGGTGGTCGGACACCCATACAATCCACAAGCTGCTGGAAACGGTGGCTTTAATCTTGGCTGTCCTTTTTTCCCCTCAAGGCTCTCAAGTAAGGCAGTTTCTTCACCACAAATATAAGCTCCTGCCCCTCTATGCAAATAAACATCAAACTTCCAACCCGAGCCGCATGCGTTGTTACCAATATAACCACTTTCATAGGCTTCTTCTATCGCAGTTCTTAAATGAGAAGCCTCAGAATAAAATTCACCACGTATATAAATATAGGCAACATTTGCTCCCATCGCAAAACCCGAAACAAGGCATCCTTCTATAAGAAGATGTGGATCATATCTCAGAATCTCCCTATCCTTGCATGTACCTGGCTCCGATTCATCCGCGTTTACAACTAGATAATGTGGGCGATCATCACGACTATCATCCTTGGGCATGAAGGACCACTTCATGCCAGTGGGAAAACCTGCTCCACCACGGCCTCTTAGTCCAGATTCTTTAATCTCATCTATTAATTTTTCTCTTCCTAGGGATAAAAGTTTAGCAGTGTCATCCCACACACCTCTTTTTAAGGCACCTTTAAGATTCCAATCATCCCGACCATAAAGGTTTTTGAAGATTCTATCCTTATCAGTCAACATGATCCAATATCCGCATTTAATGATAATCCACCATTAACCGGCTCAGATCCTTTACGGCCAACTACTGAACCAGGCGGAGGCTTTTCTCCTCTTTTGAGTGCCTCAAGAACTTTACGAAAGCTCTCTGGGGTTAAATCTTCATAATAGTCATTATTTATCTGCACCATAGGTGCATTACAACAGGCGCCTAAACATTCAACTTCAATAAGAGTAAACAAGCCATCACTACTAGTCTCACCTAACTTACAACCAGTAATATCCTCGGCTGTCTCTTTAAGGCTTTCTGATCCCCTTAACCAACATGGCGTCGTTCTACAGAGTTGTATAAAATATTTTCCCACTGGTTCTAAATTAAACATTGAATAGAAACTGGCTACCTCCAAAACCCTTATTCTTGCCATTCCTAACAAATCAGCCACGTGTTCAATAGCAGCCATTGGAAGCCATCCCTCAGATTCGTTTTGAGCAAGGTCCAATAAAGGAATCACTGCACTTTGCTGTCTCCCAGACGGATAAAAAGAAATGATTTCTTTTACCTTCTCTTTACCAGACTCCGTAAACTCAAATTCATCAAAATTTTTCATCTATCGACCTCGCCGAAAACAATATCAAGGCTGCCTATAATAGCTGGTATATCAGCCAACATGTGGCCACGAGATAGAAAGTCCATTGATTGCATAAAAGCAAATCCTGGAGCTCGAATTTTACAGCGGTAGGGACGATTACTTCCGTCAGAGACAAGATAAACACCGAACTCACCTTTAGGAGCTTCAACAGAAGTATACGTTTCACCAATAGGAACATGGTAACCTTCAGTATAAAGTTTGAAATGATGTATCAAAGCTTCCATCGAGTATTTCATTTCTGATCTAGGTGGCGGTGTTATTTTATGATCTTGTGACATAACTGGTCCATCGGGTATGTCTTTTAGACACTGTTTTATAATCCGAAGACTTTCTCTCATTTCAGCGACTCTAACTAAATACCTAGCATAACAGTCACCTGTCTTACCTACAGGAACATCAAAATCAACTCGATCATAGACGTCATATGGTTGAGATTTACGTAAGTCCCACGCAACACCCGAAGCTCGCAAAACAGGGCCGCTCATACCCCAATCTTGAGCTTCATCAGCATTTATAACTCCTATGTCGACTGTGCGTTGACGAAATATACGGTTACCAGTTAGCAACTCCTCCATGTCATCAATGAATTTTGGAAAAGTCTCACAAAATTCGTAAATATCTTCAATTAATCCCTTAGGCAGATCTTGATGTACTCCACCCGGTCGAAAATACGCAGCATGCAATCTTGCACCTGACACTCTTTCATAAAACTCCATTAATCTCTCACGCTCCTCAAAGCCCCACAAAAGAGGTGTCATAGCACCAACATCTAAAGCATAAGTAGTTAAATTCAATATATGGTTGAGTATCCTAGTGATTTCCGAAAATAGGACCCTAATATATTGGCCTCGTTCGGGAACCTTGATGCCCATCAACTTTTCCGTAGCCAGTGCAAATGCGTGTTCCTGACACATAGGCGATACATAGTCCAACCTATCAAAATAAGGTATAGCCTGCAGGTATGTCTTATTTTCAATTAATTTTTCAGTGCCACGATGCAATAAACCAATGTGAGGGTCAGCACGTTCAACCACCTCACCATCCATCTCTAAAACCAAACGCAAAACTCCGTGTGCTGCTGGATGCTGGGGACCAAAGTTGAATGTTAGGTTTTTTATAGGTTCTTCACTCACGATTAACCATCTTCTGTTAGTTTATCATCATTAATAGCCTTTTCATCTCCTGGCAGCTGCCTATTCATACCTTCCCATGGACTAAGAAAATCAAATGTTCGAAAATCTTGAGTAAGCTGAACAGGATCATAAACAACTCTCTTTTGAGTTTCGTCATAGCGAACCTCTACCCTACCAGTTAAAGGAAAGTCCTTTCTGAGTGGATGACCCTCAAACCCATAATCAGTGAGTAGCCTCCTTAGGTCTTTGTGTCCGGAAAAAACTATTCCATACAAATCCCAAGCTTCTCGTTCAAACCAACTAGCAGCGCTATAAATATTTGTAGAAGTCGGAACGGGCGTATTCTCATCAACCATTACTTTTACTCTAACACGCTGATTTTGGCTCATAGAAAGCAGATTATAAATCACCTCAAAACGTTTTTCTCTCTGAGGATAATCCGCACCGCAGATATCTATTAGAACCTTAAATTGGCAATTTGTATCGCTTCGTAAGAATTGCAGGAGTTCATTTAAATTGAGTGGACTGACAGTTAGAACAAGCTCATCATAGATAAACTCAATGTTCTCTATCTCTTTAAAAGTTGTTGTAATATAAGTGCCTAGATCCTTAAGGGCCTGATCCATAACTTAACTTACCCGTTGATTTTTTATTAGTGATTCTAACGTGCTATAGTGCTAGTCCTACGAATTTTTTTCTGTAATTGCATAATGCCGTAAAGTAGGGCCTCCGCAGTAGGCGGACATCCAGGCACATAAATATCAACTGGAACAATACGATCACACCCTCTCACAACCGAATACGAATAATGATAATAACCCCCTCCATTAGCACAAGACCCCATGGAAATAACCCAGCGAGGCTCAGCCATTTGATCATAAACCTTTCTCAATGCAGGAGCCATTTTATTCGTTAGAGTTCCTGCAACAATCATTACATCTGATTGTCTTGGGCTAGGACGAAAAACAGCCCCAAAACGATCTAAGTCATACCTAGATGCTGCAGTGTGCATCATTTCGACTGCACAGCAAGCTAAACCAAAGGTCATAGGCCACATGGAACCACTTCGGGCCCAATTAACCAGTTTATCCATTTGTGCAATAACAAACCCTTTATCAGTCAACTCTTCGGTTACTGATTTAATCAACGCATCTTGATCTTTATTAGTAATATTAACTGGTAAATCTAATGGTCGAGTATCTTTATCTACTCCCATTCTAGGGCACCTTTCCGCCATTCATAAACAAAACCGACAGTCAGTATCAAAAGAAAAACGAACATAGACCAAAACCCCAGAACCCCAATATCAGATAATGTTATTGCCCAAGGAAAGAGAAAAGCAACCTCTAAATCAAAAATAATAAAGAGAATAGCCACCAAATAAAAACGTACGTCAAATTTCATACGTGCATCATCAAAAGGCTCAAACCCGCATTCATATGGTGAATTTTTTTCTACATCGGGATGACTCGGACCCACAATGAAAGAAGCAGCCACCATCGCACCTGACAGTCCCACAGCAAGGCCAAGAAATATTATAATCGGTAGATATTCTACTAGTAATTCTTCCATTTTTTAGACCTGCTATTTTTATTTTGCAGTCTACACAACCGACGGATATTCAAAATATAGATAATAATCTAATTTAAGATCAGCCATACACGACGTTCGTCTTACATGCAAGCGTAGCCTCAACTCTTTTATGCATTTTTAGTGGCGGGAGTGACGGGACTCGAACCCGCGGCCTCCGGCGTGACAGGCCGGCGCTCTAACCAACTGAGCTACACCCCCATACAAAATACTCTTCCTCAGCTAAGTACTGCCGAGACAGTCTAGAGTCAAGACATTGCATTTTAAACTAAATGGTGGGCGATGACGGGATCGAACCGCCGACCCCCTCGGTGTAAACGAGGTGCTCTCCCAGCTGAGCTAATCGCCCGATTAGGTCTTCTCAGTAAATATACCACAACATTAGCTCAAACTACACACTAAGTGTTAAAACAAGAAAAATGATCAAGGCCGACTGCACACAGGCAGTCGACCTAAAATCTATACAACTTTATTTAATTTACCGCTTCTTTTAATGCTTTACCTGCTTTAAATTTTGGTTGTTTAGAAGCAGCTATTTGTATGGCCTCACCGGTACGAGGATTACGACCGGTTGTGGCTTTTCTTTGTGCAACTGAGAATGTTCCGAATCCTACAAGACGAACTTCACCTCCTCCTTGCAAAGAGTTTGTGATCGCCCCAAAAACACTGTCTACAGCTTTTGTAGCATCAGCTTTTGATAGACTAGCAGAACTAGATACAGAAGATATTAGATCATTTTTGTTCACTTTAGGTCCCCTTTGGGATTGTTCTTTAAAAAACTGGAGATTAACTAAATATTCCAATTAACACGATTCTAAAAGGAGACTTTCACTCACGTCAAATAAAATAGCCCAGAAAACCTATGCTTTCTGCAGTATTTTCGATTCGAATCGAAAAAAAAGTAAGAAATTAAAGATTTAACTAATGTCTAACAACACTTTGTGTATCTGAATCGTCTTCTGAAGTGGAAACTGATGCCGAGTCGTTTTCCGATTCGTTCCACTCAATTGGTACCAGAGAACTAGTTAATGCATGCTCCAAAACTTCATCTACTGTAGAAGCAACGATTATTTTAATTCCCTTCTTTATGTTATCAGGAATATCCGCTAAATCTTTTTCATTCTCTTTTGGTATTATAACGGATTTGATTCCGCCACGAACTGCTGCAAGCAATTTTTCTTTCAAACCACCAATAGGCAGAACCCTACCCCGAAGAGAGATTTCTCCGGTCATAGCGACATCTTTTCTTACTGGTATCCCTGTTAAGACAGAAACCATAGCTGTTATCATCGCCACACCTGCAGAGGGTCCATCTTTTGGAACTGCCCCTTCAGGAACATGAACATGAATATCACGCTTTTCAAATAATGGAGGCTCGATTCCGAATTCAACAGCTCGAGAACGAACATAAGCATTAGCCGCTTGCACTGATTCCTGCATTACATCGCCTAATTTCCCGGTAATTGTCATCTTACCTTTACCAGGAACTAATATGGCCTCAACCGTTAGTAATTCACCACCAACTTCTGTCCATGCTAAACCAGTAACGACACCAACTAAGTTATTTTCCTCAGCTTCACCATATCTATACTTTCTAACGCCGGCATACTTATCTAAATTTCTAACAGTTACCTTTACTTCTTTTGTTTCTTTATTAACTGCTATTTCTTTAACTGCCTTTCTGGCTAAATTAGCTATCTCACGCTCTAAATTTCTTACCCCTGCTTCTCGGGTATAATAACGAATTACGTCATACAAAGCGGAATCAGATATAGACCACTCTTGTTCTTTTAATCCATTCTCAGATAACTGCTTGGGAAGCAAGTGTCTTTTTGCAATTGCGACTTTTTCATCTTCGGTATATCCAGGCAATCGAATGATTTCTAATCGATCAAGCAGTGGCTGTGGCATTCGCATTGTGTTAGCAGTACAAACAAACATCACATCGGAGAGATCATAATCAACCTCTAAATAATGATCCTGGAATGTATGATTTTGTTCAGGGTCAAGAACTTCCAACAGCGCAGAAGAGGGATCACCCCTCCAATCAGCTCCAAGTTTATCAATTTCATCCAAAAGAAACAGTGGATTAGATGATTTTGCCTTCTTCATACCTTGAATAACCTTACCAGGCATTGAACCAATATAAGTTCTTCTATGACCTCTAATTTCCGCTTCATCTCTAACGCCACCCAAAGACATACGGACAAAGTTTCTTCCAGTTGCTCTTGCAACAGATTTACCGAGAGATGTTTTACCTACCCCTGGAGGCCCGACTAAACATAAAATTGGCCCTTTGATCTTTGTCATTCTTTTTTGAACAGCCAAATATTCAAGGATTCTTTCTTTAACTTTCTCTAAACCATAGTGATCTTCATTAAGAATTACTTCTGCAGCGCCAATATCCTTTCTAACACGAGATCTTTTCTTCCATGGTATGTTTAACATCCAATCTAAGTAATTACGAACCACGGTAGACTCAGCTGACATCGGACTCATGTTTCTCAGTTTCTTCAGTTCCTGAGTAGCCTTCTCTCGTGCCTCTTTGCTGAATTTAGTTTTTCCAATACGGTCTTCAAGTTCCTGAACTTCATCTCGACCATCCTCACTTTCACCTAGTTCCTTTTGTATGGCCTTAAGCTGTTCATTCAAATAATATTCCCTCTGTGTTTTCTCCATCTGACGTTTGACTCGTCCACGAATCCTTTTTTCCACCTGCAATATGCCAATCTCTCCATCCATAAAGCCATGTATCTTCTCCAAACGAGAATAAACTGTATCAGCCTCTAAAAGCTCCTGTTTTTCAGAAATTTTTAAAGCTAAATGAGATGCTATTGTATCGGCTAATTTACTTGGCTCTTCAATCTGGTTTATTGAAACGAGCACCTCAGGAGGAACTTTTCTATTAAGCTTAATGTATTGTTCAAATTGACTAACAACACTACGGCTTAATGCAGCAAGTTCTTTTTCATCAGTTTCAGGGGAATCAAAATTTCCTGCATGAGCTTGAAAAAAATCAACATTATCAGTGAATTTTATGACGTTTGCTCGCTCTATGCCTTCCACTAATACTTTTACAGTACCATCAGGTAACTTAAGCAGTTGCAAGATAGTTCCAATTGTACCGACTTCAAATAAATCACTAGATTCTGGATCGTCTTGTGCCGCGCTCTTTTGCGTTAACAGCAAAATCTGTTTGTCGTCTCGCATAACGTCCTCAAGAGCACGCACCGATTTATCCCGACCCACAAATAGAGGTACAATCATATGCGGAAAAACCACAATATCGCGCAATGGTAGCACTGGGTAAATTGTTTCTATGGCATGCTCAGACATTTAAGTTCCTAACAAGGTTTATTTAAGACAGTTCGCTCGTATGTCGTTTCTTCAGATGCAACCTGTATTACTTAAGTATAACTCTTTATCGTCACGGTGTATTTGGTGTTAAACTAACATTGATTCAAGGGTGAATTATTTTTCAATTAGTTAGAGACAATCAAGCGATTGTTTCTAAATCTTCACTTTTATCTACATATATATGCAAAGGCGCTGCGTTGCCTTCGACAACCTCGGCATTCACAACAACCTCACCTACCCCAGTTAATTCAGGTAAATCATACATAGTGTCCAAAAGTATATCTTCTAAAATAGACCTTAATCCACGCGCTCCTGTTTTCCTTAAAATAGCTTTCTTCGCAACAGAGTTTAGTGCATCTTCAGAAAAAGTAAGATCAACATTTTCCATGTCGAAAAGTCGCTTGTACTGTTTGACCAACGCGTTTTTTGGAGTGGTCAATATTTCGACCAATGATTCTTCATCAAGATCGCCTAACGTCGCAATAACCGGTAGACGCCCAACAAACTCAGGAATTAAACCAAACTTTAATAAGTCTTCGGGCTCAACATCACTTAAAATATCACCCGTACGCCTATCATCAGCACTCCTAACATCAGCGCCAAACCCGATCGAAGTATCCTTACCTCTAGAGGAAATAATTTTTTCTAAACCTGAGAAAGCTCCGCCCACGATAAATAAAATATTAGTCGTGTCCACTTGTAAAAATTCTTGCTGTGGATGCTTCCTTCCCCCTTGTGGAGGCACAGAAGCTATTGTTCCCTCCATAATTTTCAATAAAGCTTGCTGAACACCTTCCCCCGATACATCACGGGTTATAGAGGGATTATCAGATTTCCTACTTATTTTATCCACCTCATCAATATAGACAATTCCTCTTTGTGCTCTCTCAACGTTATAATCAGCAGACTGCAGAAGTTTTAAAATTATGTTTTCAACGTCTTCACCAACATAACCAGCCTCCGTGAGGGTCGTGGCATCAGCCATCGTAAAAGGAACGTCCAGAATTCGTGCAAGTGTCTGCGCAAGTAATGTCTTTCCACATCCTGTAGGACCAACTAACAAAATATTAGATTTCGCAATCTCAACGTCATTTCCTTTAGGAGTAGCGTTCAAGCGTTTATAATGATTATGGACAGCTACAGACAAAACTCGTTTTGCTTCACTCTGGCCTATAACATAATCATCCAAAACCTGACAGATTTCCTTGGGAGTAGGAACGCCATCTCGTGATTGCACCAAGGTTGATTTATGTTCCTCCCTAATAATGTCCATACAAAGTTCAACACACTCGTCGCATATGAACACTGTAGGACCAGCAATAAGTTTCCTTACTTCATGTTGGCTCTTGCCACAAAAAGAACAATAAAGAGTATTTTTCGAATCACTGTTTCCAGTCTTACTCATTAAAAAAATTCCCGCTTTTGGATCTCCAGGTTAACGTGCGCATTGTTATTATTATGACACACCGAATCGAATAACTTGTTAATTGAACACCAGCTAACAGTAAAGAATCAACAAATAGTTGTTAAAATTAACATAAAACTAATCGACTGATCCTTCTTTTTCCACCCCGTCCGAACCATCTGACATAACTGGTCGCTCAACTACAACTTGATCTATTAAGCCAAAATCTTTTGCTTCCTCCGCAGTATAAAACCTATCACGCTCAAGTGCATCTGAAATATCTGAGACCTTTTGACCCGAGTGATTAGAATATATCTCATTCAAGCGTTCTCGAAGCAATAAAATCTCTTTAGCATGAATTTCAATATCTGTTGCTTGGCCTTGAAACCCCCCAGACGGCTGATGAACCATGATTCTAGAATTAGGTAATGAAAACCGCTTACCTTCAGCTCCTGCACACAGCAAAAGAGAACCCATTGAGGCCGCCTGCCCTATACATAAAGTTGTAACTTCCGGCCTGATGTATTGCATTGTGTCATAGATTGATAGTCCAGCGGTAACCACACCACCCGGGGAATTTATATATAGAGAAATATCTTTATTAGGATTCTCTGCCTCCAAGAACAAAAGTTGGGCACAAATAACGCTGGCCGCTTCATCAAAGATTGGACCTGTGAGAAATATAATCCTTTCCTTAAGAAGCCTAGAATAAATATCGTAAGAACGCTCACCACGATTCGTCTGCTCGACAACCATAGGTATAAGTGTGTTCATTTCAGCCCCTAAACTTTTATCATAAATGTGGAATTTCTTTGCATAACACGACAAATCCCATTTACAGAATTCTTTTTTTGTTTTTCAAATAAGTAAATTTAGTAATACAATAAAAAGTCCTCTAAAATGATTACTTTTTACCCTTTTTAGTTGATTTCTTTGGTTTATCAGATTTTTCTGATTTTGCCCCACCAGATTTTTTTTCAACAGACGAAGCTTTCCTTTTGGTTGAGCTTTTCTTCTTTTCTTTCCCTTTTGAGCTTTCTTCTAAAATAGGTTTTTTCTCTTCATCTTCTATTTCAGCCCTTAATGCTTCCGGGGTAATTTCTTTTTCTGTCACGTCTGCCATTTCAATGATAAAGTTAACCACCTTGTCTTCAAAAATTGGCCCCCTAAGAGAGTTCTGAGCTTCCGCGTTCTCTCGATAGAACTCTACTACCTTTTGTTCTTGGCCGGGCATCTGCCTTGCATGATCCATAATCGCCTTATTCATCTCTTCTTGAGTAACACTTAACTCGTTACTTTCACCCACATGATTTAGCAATAATCCAAGCCTGACCCTTCTTTCAGAAATCTTCTTATATTGATCCCTTAAATCCTCATCACTTTTCCCCACATCTTCTGGGTCTAATTTGTCATTTTTACGAGCCTCCTCAACCTGATTCCAAACCTGCTCAAATTCAGATTCTAGAGTCCTGGGAGGCACTTCAAAATCGTATTTTTCTGACAACTCATCAAGTAACTCACGTTTAACTTTTTCTCTCGAAAACTGAGAATACTCTGTTTCAATTTGTTCGCGTATTGCTTGTTTTAATGAATCAAGAGAGTCCATTCCTAGTTTACTAGCAAACGCATCATCGATTTTGGGAATAATTGCTTTACGTAGCTCTTTAACAGAGCAGTCAAAGACAGCTTCTTTTCCTGAAAGCTTTGAGCCACCATAATTTTCTGGGAAAGTAACGTTTACAGTCTTAGATTCTCCTGGTTTTGCTCCAATCAATTGTTTTTCAAACCCAGGTATGAATTGCTCTGCACCAAGTTCCAATTCAATGTCGTTACCAGTTCCACCTTCAAATTCTTCATTATCGATTTTTCCCACAAAATCAATTAAAACTATATCTCCATTTTTGGCCGCTCTTTTTGTGTTCAAAGCCTCGCTTGTTCTATTTTGTTTTGCGAGATTGTCTAATGTATCAGTAATCTCATTCTCAGATGCGATAACTTTATATCTATTTAGTTTGATAGATGTGAAGTCAACATCCCCAATATCAGGCATCAGCTCAACAGACAATGAATATTCCAAATCGTTACCCTCTTCGTAAGAGGTAATATCGATCTTTGGTTGACTAGCAGGCCTTAGTCCTCTTTCTGATAGAAGGGTTTCTGTACTATCCCTTAAAGTCGTCTCTAAAATTTCACCCCGAATAGATGGGCCAAAGCGTTGTCTCAAAACACTCACAGGAGCTTTACCAGGACGAAATCCAGGAATACTCGCTCCTTTCCCAACCTCATCTAATCTGAGGTTAATGCGTTCTTCTATATCTGTTGCCGGAACTGTAACTTTAAAGTCCTTAAGTAAGTTTTCCGAATTCGTTTCAACCACTTCCATTTTTAAAACTCTGCTTTAGTTATGTTTTAATAATAATATGTACTAAAAAGAATTGCATTAAGTCTATCAAAGCAACGAGCAATATACTTTATCCTAACAATTAAAATATAATCTTTATTAAAATTTTTACTAATTTACCCTATGTAGTTACACAACTTCAGTGGTGCGGGCGAAGGGACTCGAACCCCCACGACCTTTCAGTCACCAGGACCTAAACCTGGCGCGTCTACCAGTTCCGCCACGCCCGCAATTAATTTATTTAATTATTCCAAAGGTTAGTTGTACTCAGCAATTACACCAAAAAGCAAACATTATGCTTCCTATACTATCATTGCTAATGAGTAAACGTTCCAGACTAAAGACTTTTAAATATATAATTACGAAGCACAATTGGTATTATATCAGAAATATCTTCTGCTATTAACCCAGGTCCAAACTCGTTAGCACATTCTCCATGAATCCACACCCCAGCACTAGCGGCCTCAAATGAGGGCATACCTTGTGCTATTAACCCCAATATAATTCCACTTAGAACGTCTCCTGAGCCGGCAGTAGCAAGATCTGGTGGAGAATTATTATTTATGTTCACACGCCCATCTGGTGAAGAAATAACTGTATCCGGGCCTTTGAAGACTATAACTGCATTGTGTAGACTTGCATTAATTGCAAGTTCAATTTTGCTGAGTTCTTTATCGTTTATTGAAAATGAACTAAAGACTTTGTAAAACTCACCTTCATGGGGAGTTAAAACACTAACTCCAGCAGTTGTATTCGATAAAGCGTCAAAAAATAAATTTGGGGCTTCAGAGAAAACGGTCAAAGCATCAGCATCAATAACACAGCGATTCGTTTCGATCGCTTTTAAAGCATAATCAAAAGTGTTCTTATTAATTCCGTTTCCTGGACCAACCAATACGGCTGTTACTCTTTTATCAACTATGAGCTCTGAAAACTCTTCAGTGTTATTAATATCAGATACCATAATCGATGGACTACTAATTCTATATATATAAGCTGATTTTATTGGAGAAGCTATAGTCACCAATCCTGCTCCAATTCTAAGCGCAGCACGCCCTGCTAATCGAGCCGCACCTGTTAATTTATCCCCTCCTACAACTATTGCGTGCCCACGACTATATTTATGCTCTGTTACTTCGACTTTTGGGAATTCCTCTATCCAAGATGAAGGATGATTTATTTGAATCTTAGGCGCTAACTCTGAAAGGACCGCAGAAGGTATTCCAATATCAGCGATACGTATATCTCGACAAAAACTTCTGCCCGGATAAAGTAAATGACATCGCTTTTTGCGAAAAAAAGAAACACAAATATTCGCTATTGGAGCAACCCCATGTACTTTTCCTGTGTCACCATCAACACCAGAAGGAACATCTATTGAGACACATGGTAATTTTGTTTGATTAATTATCTCAATAACACTCTTTTCCTGACCCACAATAGGTTTGTTTAGACCCGCACCAAACAAAGCATCAATCACAATATCCATGCCCTCAAAAATAGAATTCTCAAGCTTATAAACCTCCGATTTCCATCTCAAAGCATTTGTATAGGCATCACCACTCAATGCCTCTATGTCGAGTGAGCAACCCAAACGAACAGTTCGTCCGTATCCTCTTAAAATCCTCGCTGCAACAAATCCATCTCCGCCATTATTGCCTGGACCACACAAAACCAGAACATTTCCATATGGATATGTTTCCTGCACAGCATCAGCGACAGCTTGCCCAGCGGACTCCATAAGGGTTAAGGATGAACACCCTAGTTCAACAGCTCTTAAATCCGCTGTCTTCATTTCAGATAGTGATAAAACCTCAAGAGGGTTATCAATCCATTTTGTTATCAATAGCGCACCCCTAAACCAATTTACAATTAGGAACAAAACTAAACAACTTATGTGTTTTATTTCAATGACATAAATCTATTCATTAGCAATGACATTTATCATATCACCAGCATCGTAGAATCTATTACTTATAAAAAATATTATATTATAGGGCTATAGACATTCAGGCATATTGGGGTGGCTGATGGGATTTGAACCCACGGCCTCCTGAACCACAATCAGGCGCTCTAACCAACTGAGCTACAGCCACCAACCAGAAGTTATTTTGAGTAATCACACGCATGACTTACAGTCAAGTTAGTTAATCATTAACAACAAAAAAAAGTTTAATAAGAAACGTCTAATAATTAATATGATATGTAAACGCAAAACAGCGTCATAATAACTCTTAAATTCATATTTTCACCAACATGAAGACAAAATTAGTGAAGTAATTTATCTATATAAATATTTAACGTATATCAATGCAAGTTGACCTCTCAATCAGTTAATTACAAACTCAGAGTATCAAAAATGCTTAAACTATCAAAAAACATAACTAAACTTGGAACTGAAAGTGCATTTGAGGTTTTAGCTCGCGCAGAAAAGCTAAAACATCAAGGAAAAGACATAATTAATTTGGGAATCGGACAGCCGGATTTTAAGACACCCGAACACATTGTGGAATCCGCGATAAAAGCACTTCGCGATGGCCATCACGGGTATACACCAGCACCTGGAATAGTTGAGCTAAGGGAAGCGGTCGCTGCTGACATCTTCAAATATAAGGGAATTAACGTTAATCCAGATAATTTACTTTGTGTACCGGGTGGCAAGGTAACCATGTTTTTCGCTATTAAAATGTTTGGAATGGAAGGTTTAGAAATAATGTATCCTAATCCTGGTTTTCCTATTTATGAATCTGTAATTAATTATTCTGGAGCCAAACCCATACCTATACCACTGAGAGAAGAAAATAACTTTTCATTTGACGCAGATGAGGTCCTTTCACTGATTTCTCCAAACACTAGTTTGATTATAATTAACACCCCTGCCAACCCGACTGGAGGAGCTATCTCCCGTTCAGAAATTGTTAAGTTAATTGCAGGTCTAGAAAAACATCCACATGTAGCCATATTATCAGATGAGATTTATTCAAGAATTACATACGACAATTTTGAACATGTGAGTCTTTTGGAATTTGAAGAAATTCATGATCGACTTATTTTGCTTGATGGATGGAGTAAAACATATGCTATGACTGGATGGCGCTTAGGCTATTCTTTGTGGCCAACAAGTTTAATCGAACATGCTACAAAACTGGCAATCAATTGTCATTCTTGCGTAAATGCTGCTACGCAATTTGCTGGTATTTCAGCGCTTGAAGGGCCTCAAGGTTCTGTAGATAAGATGGTGTCTGCTTTTAACGAAAGACGGTCGGTCATAGTAAATGGTTTAAATGCGATCACAGGATTCTCTTGTAAAACGCCTATCGGAGCCTTTTATGCCTTCCCAAATATAGCTGAAACAGGTCTCAGTTCCTCCAAACTACAGGATTTGTTGTTGGACGAAGCATCTGTTGCAACAGTTGCCGGAACTAGTTTTGGTCACTTGGGAGAAGGATATATTAGATTCTCATATGCTAACTCAGTAGAAAACATTAATATTGCTTTAGAAAGAATTAAAACAATTTTACAATAGAATATATGCTTAATCTTTAGGCAGGTTGCTATAATATGAGGCAGGACTACAAATAAGATAATAAGCTATAACAATTGATACATAATGAGATATTTGTGTCATCAAGCAATGACAGGCCAAAAAAGAGTAATTAACAAATGAAAAAAATTGAGGCTATCATAAAGCCTTTTAAATTAGACGAAGTAAAAGATTCTCTTAATCAACTGGGTCTGAAAGGGCTAACAGTATTAGAAGCAAAAGGATTTGGGAGACAAAAAGGACACACTGAACTCTATAGAGGAGCCGAATATGTCGTTGATTTTCTTCCGAAAGTAAAAATTGAGTTTGTGATTGAAGATTCTCTACTAGAGCCAGCTCTGGAAGCAATCCAACAAGCGGCAAATACAGGACATATTGGAGACGGTAAAATTTTTGTTTCAAATATTGAAGAAGCAATTCGTATTCGGACAGGAGAAAGAGGAACTGAAGCTATATAGAAAATGTAGCTATTAAACACACTTAACTGTCTGAGATTATTACTAACATAACTAACACATTAATAGGGAGTACTCACAAGATGTCTAATATCCAAAATATTATGGATATGATTAAAGAACATGACGTTCAATTCATCGACCTTCGGTTTACTGACCCCCGAGGCAAGTGGCAACATACAGCCCAACATGTTTCAACGATTAATGATGATTTTTTTAGCGATGGCATAATGTTTGATGGTTCCTCAATTGCAGGCTGGAAGGCAATTAATGAATCTGACATGACACTCATGCCGGATCCAGAATCGGCCGTCATGGATCCTTTTACAGCTCAACCTCAAATGATTATATTCTGTGATGTACTAGAGCCGTCAACAGGAGAGCCATACGCACGAGATCCACGAAGCACAGCAAAAAAAGCTGAACAATACATGAAATCATCCAACATGGCAGATACGGCTTATTTTGGACCTGAAGCTGAGTTCTTTGTCTTTGATGACGTTCGTTATGACGTTTCTATGAATCAGACTTTCTATCAAATAGATAGCGAAGAAGGGCCATACAATTCTGGATCTGAGTTTCCTGAGGGAAATTATGGGCATAGACCGGCTATAAAAGGTGGGTATTTTCCTGTTCCTCCGGTCGACTCTATGACTGACATGAGAGCCGAAATGGTGACTCAAATGGTCGAGATGGGTTTAGACATGGAGAAACACCATCATGAAGTCGCTCCAAGCCAACATGAACTAGGGCAAAAGTTTAACACACTCGTTAGAACGGCTGATCAGACACAGATTTATAAATATTGTGTGCAAATGGTAGCACATCAGTATGGAAAAACTGCAACATTTATGCCAAAACCAGTTGTAGATGATAACGGATCTGGAATGCATGTTCATCAATCCATATGGAAAGATGGCAAACCTCTTTTTGCGGGCTCAGGCTATGCTGACTTATCGGAAACCGCACTGTATTACATTGGTGGAATTATAAAGCATGCTAGGGCTATTAATGCTTTTACTAATCCTACAACCAATAGCTATAAAAGACTAATACCCGGTTTTGAAGCTCCAGTCTTATTGGCGTACTCAGCAAGAAATCGTTCAGCTTCATGCCGCATTCCATTTGTGGCGAGCCCGAACGGAAAGCGCGTTGAAGTTCGCTTTCCAGATGCGACAGCAAATACCTACTTAGCATTTTCTGCCATGCTAATGGCTGGACTCGATGGTATTGAAAATAAAATTCACCCTGGAGACCCTATGGACAAGGATTTATACGAACTGTCTGAAGAAGAGCTAGCAGGCGTCCCCACAGTGAGTTCATCATTACGTCAAGCCATTGAAGCCTTGGACGCCGATAGAGAATTTCTTAAAAAAGGTGAAGTGTTTAATGATAGCCAAATAGACGGCTATATAGAACTTAAAGAAGAGGAAACGCTAGCGTTTGAGCAAACCCCTCATCCAATAGAGTTTCAACTATATTATTCTTCATAAACTTATAAAGTAGCAACAAATAAAAGGCCTCGATTAATTATTGAACGAGGCCTTTTTAGCTATGACCATTTTGACTGAGGTCTTATTTGAATATTTCCGTCTATATAGATATCTACTTTTTCATTAAAAAAGCATACGTATCCTTTAATTTTAGAACTTTCTAAAACAGGGTTTTTGTAGCACCATAATATATCTTCATACACTTTATCACCGACCTCAATCGAGTAATATGAAGCCTTACCTTTATAGGGGCAATATGTTTCCTTATTAGATGGTAACATATTAACTTTCATAGAGTTTTTTTGAATGTAAAACCTCGGAGGCAGATTAGTTTCAAAAAGAAACCTTGATCGTTGGGATTCTGCCAGAACCTTTCCGTCAAGCTCAATACGAATGGTTCTTGAACTATCCAAAATATCTATTCTTACATAGGGACTTCTAGCGTGAACAAAAACTTCTTCATCTTCTTCGTACCACTGATCCACTTTATTCCAATAAAACGCAACATAATCCTTTATTCCATTTACCGTTGCAACAGGATCTTCATAGCTCCAAACAGCATTTAAAGATGTTTTTCCATTTACAGATATTGAGAAATAGCTGGCGTCACCTTTGTACGGACAATAAGTTTTATGCTTTGTTTTTATTAGATGGTCCATAATGACATTGTCCCTTGGAAAATAATAAATTGGGACATGGTTAGTTTCATATAAAATCAGTGCTTCACTTGAATCCACGATTAAATTATCGGCAAACACTCCTCTAATTCTTTTAGGGCATTTCTCATAATTCACTATGTGATCAGCATCAGACATATGTTTCGAAAGACGTTTATTATTCATTTGTAGAAATTAAAAGAAATAACATATCTCATGTTATAAAATTATTCTCTATATTTAGGTTAATAAATTTATTCATCATCTATAATCCTTGGCGAATCTATTAAATAAGAGCAAATAGAGTGTTAGGAAAAAACAATTAAGAACCAAGCGTAATAATTATAACTCAGGTTTAAACCAAAATAAAAATGTCGAAAAAAAGAACAGCGGACCTATTTGACAATTATTTAACTACTAAAAAGGTCAATAGGTCTAAAAAAACTGTTAGTTATACCGCAGAAGACATAGAAGTCTTAGAGGGCCTACAACCTGTCAGAAAAAGGCCAGGCATGTACATTGGCGGCACGGATGAAGCTTCTCTTCATCACCTGGCCGCTGAAGTGTTAGACAATGCAATGGATGAGGCAGTTGCTGGATATGCAAATAATATAGAGATCTATTTAGATGCAGATGGATTTTTGACTATTACAGACAATGGCAGAGGCATCCCAGTAGAACCACATCCAAAATTTAAGGATAAATCCGCTCTTGAAGTTATCTTGACTACTCTCCACGCTGGTGGAAAATTTTCAGGAAAAGTTTATCAAACATCTGGAGGATTGAACGGGGTTGGTGTTAGCGTTGTAAATGCTCTATCAGAAAAACTTGAAATAAAAGTTTTTAGAAATAACAAGTTGTGGGTTCAAAGTTATGAAAAAGGAATTCCTACAACAGAGCTTGTACAACTCAAGAGCACCTCAAAAAAGAAAGGTACCTCAATTAAATTCTTACCTGATCCCGAAATATTTGGGATAAATAACCAGTTTTCATCAAAGCGACTTTATGAGATAGCTCAATCCAAAGCCTATCTATTCAGAGGGGTAAAAATACATTGGTCATGTGGACTCAATCAGAATAATAACTCCGATACTCCCACAGAAAAGTCGTTTCATTTTCCTCGAGGATTGTTAGATTACCTACATGTGCATACAGAAAACAGAAACTTAGTCGGATCTGTAATATTTGAAGGTCAGAGTAATATAGAAAATACAGAAGCTCGTTTGGAGTGGGCCGTTTGCTGGCCTACAGACGATACCGGCCTTGTTAGCTCTTACTGCAATACAGTTCCAACGCCAAATGGCGGAAGCCATATTATAGGAATGAGATCAGGGCTTACAAAAGCCCTCAAAAGTTATGGAGAATTAACAAATAAAAGGAAAGTTAATAAAATTACAGCCGAAGACGTATGTGATGGTATAATTATAATTTTATCTCTATTTATTCCCAACCCCCAATTTCAAGGGCAAACAAAAGAACGTTTATCAATGCCCGAGGCCGCCCGTTTAGTTGAATCTCAAATTAAAGATCATTTTGACTTGTTCTTATCCTCAGACACAAACGCAGCTGAAGATCTCTTAGAATGGGTAATTGAAAAAGCTGAAGAAAGAAAACGAAAAAAAGATGATCGCGAATTAGTACGAAAATCACCCACAAGAAAACTAAGACTTCCGGGAAAACTGTCCGACTGCGCTAATAGGTCTCACGAAGGAACAGAACTATTCATAGTAGAAGGTGATAGCGCAGGAGGCTCTGCAAAGCAGGCGCGTAATAGACAGACCCAAGCAATACTTCCATTAAGGGGTAAAATTTTAAATGTTGCGAGCGCAACCTCCGAAAAACTGGCTACTAACCAGGAGCTAAAAGACCTGACTCAAGCCCTTGGATGTGGATCAGGAAAAGACTTTCAAATAGATAAACTACGATACGAACGAGTTATTATAATGACCGATGCTGACGTGGATGGAGCACATATAGCCTCGCTATTGATGACTTTCTTTTATCGAGTAATGCCTAAACTTGTGACTGAAGGTCATTTATATATCGCGGTTCCTCCATTATACAGGTTATCACGTGGCGGAAACATTCGTTATGCTCAAAATGATATCGAACGAGAAGAAATATTAGCAAAAGAATTTTCTGGTAACGGAAAAGTAGAAATCAGTCGGTTCAAGGGATTAGGTGAAATGCCACCAAACCAGCTCAAAGAAACGACTATGAGCCCAGAAAAAAGATCTCTTATACAGGTGGTTTTACCAACTCTTTTATCGAATAAAAATGAGGAAAAAGAAGAGGCCAAAATCACTGCCCAACTAGTAGAGCACCTGATGGGTCGCAAGCCTGAAAAGCGATTTAATTATATCCAAGAGAATGCTCAGTTTGTAAGCGATGTAGATATATAACATTGAAAACACCAGAGGCTAAAATTTTAAAAAAATTTATTAGAAATAACAATTTTCATACTGATTTAGGTTAATCATTATGCCGATTGATAAAATTAGCGATAAGTTTTCTGACCTTGGATTATCATCTGAAGTTTTAGATGCTGTAAGAGAAGCTGGATACAAAAACCCAACACCAATCCAATTGAAATCAATCCCTCATTTACTAGAGGGCAAGGACATACTCGGAATTGCCCAAACAGGAACGGGGAAAACTGCTGGATTCACTCTTCCAATGATAGAAATTTTAGCGGCAGGGAGAGCACGTGCACGAATGCCAAGATCTCTAATCCTTGAACCAACTCGTGAACTTGCAGCACAAGTTGCTGAAAATTTTTCCACATACGGAAAGAACCATAAGTTAACAATGGCTCTGTTAATTGGAGGGGTTTCCTTCGTTGAGCAAAACGAAAAACTAGATCGTGGAGTAGACGTTCTTATTGCCACACCAGGTCGATTATTAGATCAATTCGAAAGGGGTAGAATACTTCTCGCAGATATAAAACTACTAGTAGTTGATGAAGCTGACAGGATGTTAGATATGGGGTTTATTCCTGATATAGAGAAAGTAATGAATTTACTACCATATACAAGACAGACCGCGATGTTTTCTGCGACTATGCCATCAGAAGTACAGAGATTGGCTGATTCTTATATGGTTAACCCTATCAAAATTGAGGTGGCTCCAGAAAAAATCGCAGCGGAAACCGTTACGCAAAGACTTTATATTATTGATGGAGGTAAATTAGAAAAACAAAACACACTGTTACATTTAATAAAAAAAGAAAATGTTAAAAATGCCATAGTATTTTGTAATCGCAAGAGAGATGTTAGGACACTTGATCAAGCCCTAAGAAAGAGTGGTTTAAACTCCCAAGCACTGCACGGAGATCTCCCTCAATCCATTAGAACAGATACTTTAGAAAAATTCCGTGTAGGTGATATTAATGTTTTGGTTGCAAGTGACGTTGCGGCGCGAGGCCTAGACATCAATGAAATGAGCCATGTATTCAACTATGACGTCCCTACAAACGCAGATGACTACATTCATAGAATTGGCAGAACAGGAAGAGCTGGAAAAAGGGGTCATGCTATAACATTGTCAACATTAGAGGACGATAAATACGTACAACAAATTGAACAAAATATTGGGCATAAGCTTAAAAAAGAAAAAATAGCCAACGAACACAAACATATAAAAAGAATCAAAAACCAAGCAAAGAATTTAAAAGGGGAAAAGAAAAGAGAAAATAAAACAAACAAATATCATAATAAAGTTAATAAGGAGAAGGAAACAAATATTCAGGAAAAAGATAAAGACACATTAGGAATGGGAGATCACATTCCAGCATTTCTCCAGAAATAAATTTTAAAAATTTCTAATTGTTTTTTTCTTCTAAAACTTTTCTAGCAACTCTAAAAACTTCCATTCCCATTGGAATACCGCAATAAGCAGCAATCTGAAGCAAAATCTCTTTTATTTCATCTTCAGTAATCCCGTTATTAAGTGCTCCACGAAAATGAGTTTCAAATTCAGTTAATCGACCTAGGCCAGCCAACATCCCTAAGTTAAGAATACTACGTTCTCGATTTTTCAAAACCCCACGCGCCCAGGTGCTGCCCCATCCATACTCTGTTACAAACTGCTCCTGGAACTCTCGGCTAAAATCATCCATGTTTTCAAAGGCTCTTTTTACGTACTCATCTCCAAGAACCTCTTTTCGAACCGCAAGACCGCTTTCGTATTTTTCTTTATTCATTTATGCCCCATAATGCCTCAAACACCAAACCGATCACGATCGTGTGCTTGCAAATAATCTTTTTCTATATCAATAGGTCCAAGTGGAACTATTCCATTCGGATTAATTCTTTCGATACTATAATAATTCTTCTTTGCATAATCAAAATTGAATGTGTGAGATATACCAGGTATCTGATATATGTCTCGGGTATAATTATATAAGTTAGGATAGTCTTTAAGACTACGAATGTTGCATTTGAATGCTCCAAAATAGCAGGCTTCAAATCGTATTAAGGTAGGGAATAGTCGTAGATCCGCTTCAGTTATTTTATTACCAACCAGATATCGCTGTTTATCAAGTAACGATTCTAACTTACCGAGCGTTTCAAAAAGACTTTTAACAGAAGTTTCATAGGCCGACTGAGAAGTCGCAAATCCACAACGGTACACGCCGTTATTAACGTTATCATAAATAAGATTATTAATGACATCTATCTCAGGCCGGAGCTCTTCAGGATAAAAATCCGTTTTGGAGTCTGTGAAGTCATTAAACTCACTGTTAAGCATACGAATTATTTCTGAAGATTCGTTATTGATTACGCGTTCCGTTTTTTTATCCCAAAGGGTTGGCACCGTGACTTTTCCAGTGTAGTTGGTCGAAGATGCACTATAGGCCTGATGAAGACACTCAAAACCATTAACAGTGTCTGGAATACAATCCGTAAAATCAGGATCATGACGATATGTCCAGCCCCCCGGATAGCGACCGGGTATCGCGTGTGAAACTGTGATAATTGGTTCTAGTTGTTTCAAGCTCAGATAAAGCAACGTTCTGTGGGCCCAAGGACAGGTATGAGCAACGTACAAATGATATCGATCAGGCTCAGCAACATAACCTGCTTCACCTGTGGGGCCAGGGCTTCCGTCAGATGTTATCCAATTACGAAATTGACTTTCAGTTCTCTCAAAGTTGCCATCTGAACCCGACTCTTTAGCAAGAGCCTGATTATCACCCTCGTGCCAAACGCTATTAATTAGCATACCCATCTGTAAATAACCTCATCTTAATTTTTATGATTTTCCGATAACATTGTGGCAGCATCTCCTTCACGGGGCCGTAAAAGAGATTGCTCTGACTCACCCGATTTGTGCCTTTCAATTAGATCTTCAAACTCAAACGTAATTCCAACAGGGTTTCGATTGAAAGCCCCTGTAGAAAACCAATCGTTCAAATCACTGACACTCTGAAAGTTATCAACTTGTATCTCAACTGCATTTTCATCCGGGTCTCTATAATACATGGACGTCGTTGGTCCGTGATTAATAGTACGAACAGGCATAATTGATGATGATTTAAGTCTTTCATATTGATGGATCATATCTGCCAGGGACTCATAAGAATAGGCAAAATGTGCCATGCCAATGGTATTGGGAACCCTATCTTTATATTCAGGGGTTTCAATTATTGCGATTCTATGATGTTCTTCATCATAAGTTAAAAACGCCAATCCTTGTGAAGCCCCTGTCAAACTTGCACCAAGGAAGTGACAATACCAATCAACCATCTCTTTAAACTTTTTGGTATAGAGAACTATATGAGCAAATTTAGCAGGTGAAATAGTTGTTGTAGGTTCAGGAACCTTCATAGGTACATCCATCAATTATCCTCCATCAATTTAACAAGCAGAATTAATTTATTATTATTATTATTATTATTATTACTATAACGAGAAGTAATCGAATCGTAAGATAGATGAAATTAAATCTACTATTTTATCTTAATATATATTTCTAATTTTTAACATTAATAAATGTATGTAGTATTATGAAATTAATAAGTTTTAGTCACGCAAACAGGGAAAGCTGGGGAACATATGCCTCGGACGGCGGGGTCATAGATCTAGGAGCGGAGTTTATAAACTCGTTACCAACCCTCAAGGATTATATAGGATCTGACACAAAAAACAAAAATAGAGTTAATGATTATCTAAGGACGGGCTTTGGAGGTGGAGGTGGAAAAACATCCGATTTTCCTTATAAAGATATCCAGTTACTTCCTCCTATAACGAACCCACATAAAATCATCTGTGTTGGCCTAAATTATAAAAAACACGCGGAAGAAACAGGAAATCCAATTCCGACAAAACCAATTTTATTTCCACGCTGGCCCGAAAGCCATGTAGGGCATGCCCAACCAATACTTTTACCAAGAGAGTCTGCATTCCTCGATTACGAGGGTGAGCTGGCAGTAATAATTGGAAAACAGGGAAGAAGAATAAAAGAAGAGAAAGCTTATGACTTTGTTGCTGGATACAGTTGTTACAATGAAGGGTCTGTGAGGGACTGGCAAAGACATTCTTCACAATACCTACCAGGAAAAAACTTTTATCAATCTGGTTCATTTGGTCCGTGTCTAATAACAACTGATGAAATTGTTAATCCAAGTGAACTCATTTTGGAAACACGCTTAAACGGCCTAACCGTGCAGAAAGAAAAAATATCAGATTTGATCTTCAGTATCCCGCAACTTATTAGTTACATTTCAACATACACAGAAATTTATACAGGTGACGTTATCGTAACAGGTACTCCGAGCGGTGTAGGGCATGCAAAGGTTCCTCCCCAATGGTTAAAAGAGGGTGATATAATTGAGGTTGAAATTACTAAAATTGGTACTTTAAAGAATACCATTAAATCTGACTAAGCTCCGTTAGTCAGAGAAAACAATCGCCGCTCTACCAGTCACTAACCCCTGATCTAATCTTTGGTGCACAACTTCGGCCTCTTCAAGAGAATATGTTTCAGTAACAAGAGGCCATACATCACCTCTAGCGCAGATTTCTAATGATTCTATAACGTGTTGTCGACTGCAATACCGACTTCCCAAAAGTTCTAATTCTTTTGCTAACATCTGCTGCGCTGACGCCATAAAAGGTTGAACCGCTCCGCCCAAGGTAACAAATCTGCCGCCTATTCCCAAACACCCTACAGCCTGCTCTTGAGTTCCAGTAGTCGACACATAGTCAATAGCCACATCCACTCCAGCGCCATTCGTGAGATCCATGATCTGTTCAACTACTTTGTCGCCTGAAGCATCTACTAACATGTCTGCGCCTAAATCCTTACATACTTTTAATTTATCGGACATAATGTCTACTGCAATCACATTTGCGTGAGCCCATTTACACATCATTACCTGATGCACTCCAAGACCCCCACCAGATCCGAATATTGCAACGGTATCAGTGGGAGTTATTCTGGCCCTTTGTAGAACTTTGTACGGTGTGGCTATGGCATCGCTAATAACACCCACCGCTGCAGGTTTATTTTTATAATCCAGCCCATCGGGTAATTTGATAAAGTTTTTTGTTGGAAGTTTTATGTATTCTGCGTAACCGCCATCAATTTGACGCCCAATATAACCTTGATTAACTGTCGATATTGGAGCACGACCCGATCGTGTCCATTTGTCCTCGCCATCTATCAGGTAAAAATAAGCAGTAACAGGATCACCAACTTTTATACTATCTGCGCCCCCTCCACTACTTCCAACTTCTACAATTTCTCCTGTTATTTCGTGACCAATAATAATTGGAAAGTTTGCTTCCCCCCTACCAGCTTTGACATGATGTATGGTTAGGCCAGATCCACAGGCAAGCACCTTCGCAACAGATTCATCCGGACCTGGACTAGGATCAGGCCTATCTTCAAGAGAGAATGGTTCTCCACCCTTATATAAGATCTGAGCTTTCACAAGATATACTCCTAATAAATAATATATAAAAATAAGCCATTTAAGCTTATAAATACCTTAATATAAATGTAAACCGGTTCTTTACTACCTTTTACTAATAAACATCAAAAGCAATCACAAACAATGTCTAATTTTATAATAGGCCGGTTATTTGGATGGAATGACTTCTCAAACGATGGGGAAGAGGTTTGGGTAGTCCATATCGAAGACCCAACATTTGCCATGAGGGTAATACATCGTCCAACAGAAGAGGTCCCAAATGGTGAAATGAGCGATATTTACTTTCCTCTTAGCAACGATAATAGCTTGGCGTTGGGTAATTTAATATTTCTTGAACCCCAACCCTCTGATCCTAGAGTAATAGCCGGACTGGTTAATGAGGCAATAAATTCTATAGAGAACTCAGACGTTACTAATAGGTTAAATCTTAATCGAGATAATATGAATCCTTCATCCGCAGATATTCAAATAAATGATGTGCCATTAGGTTTTATAATTGGCGTTATGCACGATGCAGAGAATGAAATAACTGATGATGGGCCTTGGATAATTAATCTAGCCCCTCCCCCATTTGCAATGAGATTATGCGATTTGAATAACGAAGATTTAGATCAGGAAGATATTTGGGCATCGTTGGGAGACGGAAATGTATTTGGCCATCTCACATGGCTTACAAACCTAGCATGCACCAGAGATGATTTATTAAGCCGGTCTGAAACTGCAGCCAACTATTTACTTGATATCGCTAACAGTATAATGCCTAATTTGATCCCTACAGACTAACTGTTTTTTTAAATATCGAAATTTAGCAAGTGGATAAGAATCTATTGGAGACATTCTAAGATGAAAACAATTGAAGTATCACCTGAAGAAATGAAGGTTAGAACAGCTAAGTTTAGTGAGTTGAGGCCTTATAAACAAACCCAGAATGATGCAAAGGGGATTCCATCAGCTGCAATGGAAGCGGTATCTGCAAAAAGCGTCTACCCTGTCATGTCGCCAGATGGCTGGTCCGGTCGAAATAATATTGCCCCTGTCAAGGGAGCACCAGGCATAACAATCTCTCTTGCCGAATGCCCACCTGGTGACAATCCTGGATTGCATGCACACGAAAGGGCGATAGAGAACTTTTTCTGTGTTAAAGGAAAATTTGATATCACCTGGGGTGATAACGGAGAGAACAGCACTATACTAGAACCCCTAGATTTTATTTCAGTTCCAGCTGGAGTTAGTCGTAATTTCACAAACATCTCTGATGATATTGGTTACCTATTCGTAGTTATTCAAACTCCAGAAGGCGATGAATTTGACAAAGTGGCTTTTGCACCAAGCTTAGGTGAATCTATAGCAAAACAGTTCGGAGCAGCCACAGTAAAACAAATGAATGAAATAGGAATTAAGTTTGATGCGGGCGTGGACAATTAGAAGTAACCTAACTGGAATCAATCCACTTCGCTAATTTAGGCACCCACTGCCCATTAGACTTTCCGCATTCGTAAGAAGCTTCTGCATGATCACATTCGGACAAAATGAGGGTTTCGACTTTTCCTCCGCAATCAAGAAGGGCCTGCGTCATCTTTTCTGCCTGAGGTATCAAGGGAGGCAAGTCTCTATCTCCCCATGTAATAAAGAAAGGCGGTGTCCTTTTAATAGTGTGTAATGGGCTAGCATCAATTTCATTTACTTTGGAATCACCTAGAAACCTTGGCTTCATCTCCATCCCATTTCCTGGCGTAAAATCATAAACACCAGAAACTGGCAATGCGCCACGAATAAATTCTTTAGCCAATCCAACTGACTCCTGCCAATCATCTCTTACAGCCAACCAAGAGGCATAATGTCCTCCAGCTGAATGCCCTCCTATAAACAAGCGAGCCGAGTCACCACCGTGATCATTAATATTATCTTTAATCCATTTAAGCGCTTTAGCAATGTCTTTAACTCCTACAGGCCACATTACTTTTGGGGCTAAACGATAACCTATGCTGACAAATGTAATTCCTAATTGATTCAGGGCCGGAGCCATAAATGCAACCCATTCCTTATATCCATTTACCCAGCCTCCACCATGCATGAACGCAACAATATTTCCATTTGGATTAGGTGAGGGAAAAACCGCAACTTCTTGATAGGTATCATCACCATAAGAAAAATTTTCACCTTCTATGCCAGCGCTAAGTTTCTGAGCTTCAACATTATATATTTTACCTATATCGGAAAATGGTTCCTGCTCAGGGTAGGTGTTTATTTTTCTTAAAGTCATTTATCTAGCTTCCCTTTCAACAATCATTGATTCGTCGACCAATCGTCCATTTTCGATGATCAAATCATTATCTAGCACTACACTACAATCACGCATCGGAACATCATAATGACCTTTGGTGTTTCTATTACCCCCTCCCTGAGTGTTTGGGCCAGTTGAGAACAAAAAATTTCCAGGAAATGCCCGAGCAGCAGCGTGAGATCTCTCTGGCTCGTCGCCATTTAATGCTATATTATACCAGCGAGCCTGCGGGTTTAGCCCCCAACCTAAATGAGACACGGCATACGGGTCTAAATCATCATCAGAAAGTTTGTTATCATCAAGCCAATCAGTCATCAATTTGGCATCAAATCCACCATCTATTCTACGAATAAAACCATCTTGTATATCTAATCGAACTTCGTCTTGTATGTAACGACAAAAAGGAAGCACTACAATATCACCTGGAGAAAACACCACGGTCCCGTTCGCAGAAAGTTCATTTGGAAATGTATGAGTGTGTCCAACTCCCCAATGATCAAAGTGTCCGGGCTCATCAGAGTATCCCCACTGGCTCATAACTGGATACTCCCCACAATCATATGTTAAGTCCGTTCCGGAATCACTAGTAACTCTAACCTTTAATGTTTCTGACAAGCGTTGGTGCGCATGTAAAACCGCCTCTTTAAGACCTTTTGGCGCCAAAAGAGTCTCTAACTCATCGGGAGCATCGATGATCATCAAAAACCTAGTACCAGTATCCATTACTTCCTTAAGCCAACTTGTAAACAAAGGGATATGAAGTGCTACCACTATATCTGCTGATATTAATGCCTCTTTTATGCCTTTAGTTTCACCTATTGTATCTACACCTACTTTGGTCCACGAAGGAACCATATTTACTTTTAACTCATAAGCATTTGCACCCAATTCATCTGACGCAGCGAATGCAGCCTGAACGTACTCAGGTCGAGTGGTTATATCGCTCATAAGAGCTATGGTTTCATTTTTAGAAACTTTCGACATAGTAAACTGTTTTAAGAATAATCCTGTGAGTTTGGCTGGATTAATCTCCTGATGTCGAACTGCTGCCGAAACGCGCATTTTTATCTCCTAAATAACGATGAAGTAGTAGACATAATCATAACAGTAAACTTCATATTACCTAATACACAGTTGTTAAAAAAATATATAGTCATTTATAAATGACAACAAAACACTCATGTGCTTTGTTAAAAGAATTAACAATACAACCAATAATGGATAGCCGGAGAGATAACATCATGATGAGAGCTTTTACTGAACAAAAAATGAAGCGTTGGGCTGAACAGAGATGGATACTGGACGCAATTATATCCAGTGTAGGGATGGAATGGGATCAACCTCGACTGGGATACACGATGTTTCCCTGCGGACCAGATGCTGTAGGAGATTTTCGAACAGTAGGAATGCGCACTAAAAAGTTTAACGATATGCATAGAGAGTTTGCTGCTGCCGCAAGCAGGCGTCAAGCAAAAGCCATCTCTTTCGAAGAGCAAGATAGATTAGTGTCTGCGCGCGAAAGCTATTTTATTGCCTCGCTTCTTTATTCAGCGGCAAGATGGCCAATCTTTGAAGCTAACGACTTACACATCGAATACAACCAAAAAATGAATGATTGCTATGACAAGTATATACAATATGCTCCTAGACCAATCGAACGTGTAGAAATTCCATTTGGAGATGGAGTTTTGCCTGGCTATTTGGCATTACCACACGCACCGAAAGATGGAGAAAAGTTTCCTTGTGCTATTGGCATCGATGGCATGGATGGTTCTAAGGAAATCATGTGCTCCATGTATGGGGATAAAATGCTAGAGAGAGGTATGGCCTCCTTTGTATATGATGGCCCCGGACAAGGCGAATGCCCAGTAAAAGGAGTGTATGTAACTAAAGATAACCATATGGATGCCGCACAGGCTGTCTACGATTGGTTAATTCAACATCCAGCAATTGACAAAGACCGCTTGGTTATATTTGGCCTAAGTTTTGGATCGTTTTTTGGATTACAAGCGGCTGCACAACTAGGTGACAAAGTACTTGGCACCGCAGTAACTTTTGTATGTCATGAGCCTGGCTGCTACACTATTTTTAATATGGCGGCTCCATCATTTAAACTTCGTTTTATGTTTATGAGTGATTATGATAATGAGGATGAATTTGATAAATTTATTAGCGAGTTTTCACTTGATCCTATATTAAGCGACATAAAAAGCCCCGTTCTAATACAAGCAGGACAAGATGAGGAGCTTAGTCCTATAGAGTGCACTGATGACGTCGTTAGTAAACTTAGTGTTAATAAAAAGCTCGTCTATTATGAAGGTGAAAGACATGCAATAGGGGGAGGATCCGCTGCATATTTTGGAGAAAATTGGTATTCGATGCTAGCCGACTGGTGCCAAGATAGAGTTAACGGAAAAGAGGCCCCGAATGAAAAAGTCTTAATTAACACTATGGGACAACAAGAAGTTACACCCTATTAAATATTTATTCATTGTCTATCTCGGCTGACCATCCTCGAACTCACGTTCAAGGATTTGGCCGAGTTTAGAATAAAAGTGTCCATTTAGACGGCCAATTGGTAAAAGTTTCTCCATGTTTATGTACCCATTAACCATACATGAAGGATCAACATGAAAGTATACTACCTCTCCAATTACTAATGGGTGTTTGTTCGGACCAAACTCGAAAACATTATGTAGTTTACATTCAAAGTGTATAGGAACTTCCCCTACTCTGGGTGATTTCACTTTTAATGCAGCTAATTGAGTTAAACCAGTGGCGTCAAACTCACTCTCTTTTTCAGGAATGGCGTTTCCAGTGTCTACCATTTCTTGCCAAACAGTTTCTGTAACTACATTAAAGCAAAAATCACCGGTCTCCTTAATATTCTTTAAAGTATGTTTTTCAGATCCATCTGGATTTCGTGCGATAGTTAGAGAAATCATAGGCGGCACAACACAAACAACGGTAAAAAAACTAAATGGAGCCAAATTAGTATTACCATTCTTATCAATAGTTGAGGCCCATCCAATTGGCCTCGGCACTACAGAGCCTGTTAGAAGTCTATAAACTTCTCGACGATCTATCTCAGAAGGATTAAATTCTAAATAGTCTGGCATTGATTTTTGTCTCCTTAAAGAGAAAAATGTTATTCTAGAGTTTGGAGAGTGTCTTTTAAATATTAATTAGATACTTTCATGGCATATGTAAATTTAATTAAGAGGGCGTAGGTAATTCTCGACTAAAAAATAATAAGAAGCGAGATAAATATAAATCTTAATAAAGGGGGGAACCAATGTACGTTGATCCGCAAATTAAAAAGTTTGTTGAAGAATTAGCCAGCCAAGAAGCTCCTCACCCGGTTGAAATGGGATTGGAAGCTGCAAGAGAGGGCTTTAGTCAATTATGGAGAATGGTAAATCCAGAAAATCGTGAACTTGAAAGAAATGAAGACCTTTTTATACCTGGCCCGTCTGGTGATATAAGGTGTAAACTATATGTTCCTAAAGGAACCACGGAGCCATTACCAATACTAGCATATTTTCATGGCGGAGGCATGTGTCTTATGTCCCCAGAAGATTTCGAGGGAACCAATACAATCATTTCTGATGATGCTAAATGTATTGTTGTTGTTCCTGACTATCGCCTTGCGCCGGAAAATCCTTTCCCTGCCCCACTGGAAGATTGCTACGCTACTTTGCGCTGGTTACAAGAGAATGCAGACAGCATAGGAGGTGATTCTTCTAGAATAGCTATTGCTGGTGACAGTGGCGGAGGTTACCTAACTGCGGCAGTATCACTAGAAGCCAAGCTAAACAATACACCGCAACCAATTTTACAAATACTCATTTATCCTATGATAGACATGGCAGGAATTTCTACCAGTCGTGTTGAAGAAACTCTGTTTTTAGACGATCGCACTCTTCAATGGGTAATAAGCATGCACGCTGGAGATAACCGCCTAGACCCAAGAGCATCTCCGATACATGCAACAGATGTTTCTGGCCTAGCACCTGCTTTGATTATCGCTGCCGATATAGACCCTTTAAGGGATGAAGGACGGGCATATGCGTCTAAACTACAAAAGGCAGGAGTCACAGCGCATTATCAATTATACAGAGGAGTAGTGCACGGTTTTTTTAATTTTGGAAGTTTTTCAGACCAGGCAAACCTTGCAGTACAAAATGCTATAAGTGCACTAAAATCTGCGTTTAATAATGTTAACTAACCTTTAAAACTATCCCAGTTGAATAAATCGAGAAAGAATGTACATGAGAGCTGTTTTTTCATTGAACCCTTGGGAGTCTAAACGCTTTATCGGGAGAGCCGTCTCTAAAATTCCAGAAGTAGAATATGCTCTATCTCACGCTCAATTAGTCATAGCCCACGGGTCAACAAACGTTTTTGTAGCAGAGGAGGTGCTTGGTTATTGTCCTGAACGAGACAAATACGCTTCCGGTCAAGTTATTAATGGTACGTTATGTCAAACAGAATCGAGTGAAAAACCTCCAATACTTAGATTAGTAAAAGGTAGACCCGTTCCCCCAGTTCCAACAATGGATGAAACCCTTGCAGGTTGGGACGACAAATGTGTTTTTATAAAAGGAGCTAATGCTGTTGATCCAGAGTTTAACGCTGCAATTTTTAATGCACACCCAGGAGCAGGAACAATAGGTTTTGCTTTTGGTAAAATTTGTGGAATGGGAATACCTTTAATTGTGCCGGTGGGACTGGAAAAACTCATTCCTTCAGTAAAGCAAGCGTCTACACAATTGGGACACGCACGTGTCGATTATTTTAATGGTCAGAAAATTGGAATGTTACCTCTAATAAATGCAACGGTAATTACCGAAATCCAAGCATTCAAAATTCTATTTGGATTAAACGCCATACATGTTGGCGGAGGTGGAGTTTCAGGATCTGAAGGAACAGTTGTTTTGTCTGTGGAGGGTGATAAAGAATCTGTCGATATAGCCATAAAAGAAATTAACACTATTAAAGGAGAGCCCCCTTTAAATCTTAAAAAAGCATTATGTCAGACCTGCATTCCTTCTACACCAGCTCTTAGAACTACTGATGGCTCCCAGGTAATAGAGAAGACAAAAAAAACTTGCATTTACAGCGGAACCCTAGAATCTGACTTACCTGATTGGTTTAAAAAAAGATAGATAACTTATTGTTTTTAATATTAATTTAATAAATAGGATTATTCATGAGAGCCGTATTTTCAGTAACTCCTTGGGAATCAAAAAGATTAATTGGACGTGCAGTAGCAAACTTACCTGAGGTTCAATATGCACTTGAACATTCACAAGTGATCATAGCCCATGGATCAACAAATGTTTACGTAGCAGAAGAAGCTCTAGGATATTGCCCTGAAAGAGATCGTTACGTCTCAGGTCAAGTAATTAATGGCACTTTATGCCAAACACAACCTGAAGAAAAACCTGCGATACTTAGGTTAGTTAAAGGAAAACCGGTTCCCCCTGTTCCGACAATGGATGAAACTATGGATGGATGGGACGAGACATGTTTGTTTATTAAGGGCGCTAACGCTGTTGATCCTGAATTTAACGCTGCAATTTTTAACGCACACCCAGGAGCAGGAACAATAGGTTTTGCTTTTGGTAAAATTTGCGGAATGGGCATTCCATTAATTGTACCCGTTGGCCTTGAAAAGTTGATACCTTCAGTTAAATCCGCTTGTACAGAATTAGGACATTCAAGAGTTGATTATTTTTATGGAACAAAAATAGGAATGCTTCCCTTAATAAACGCCAAGGTAATAACAGAAATACAAGCCTTTAAGATTCTATTTAATCTCCCCGCAGTTCATGTTGGAGGTGGAGGAGTATCTGGATCAGAAGGATCAGTGGTACTAGCAGTTGAAGGGGATCAAAGTGATGTAGAGGACGCAATTAGTTACATCTCTGATATTAAAGGCGAGCCAGCTTTAAAGTTAAAGAAAAGAATTTGTTCCACCTGCTATGCTCCCCCTCCTGCTTTCACTTCAGGTACAGCAACTCACAAGAAGGACGATGCAATTGATCATCAAACCCTAGCTAAAGAACAAAAGCAATGTATCTTTTCTGGGGTTGAGGAAAGTGACTTACCTCCTTGGTTTATCAGACGTTAAAATTTAAGCTTAGATCAAGGCGGACTTCAGGCTAATTAGGACGACCCCCACGTTTTCTTTGATGTTCCTTCAAAAACTTCTTTCTCACTCTTATTGAATCTGGTGTCACTTCCACCAATTCGTCATCATCTATAAATTCAAGTGCAAACTCTAAAGTAACTTTTATAGGAGGAGTGAGTATAATATTTTCATCTGTGCCTGAAGCTCTTATATTTGTTAACTGTTTTCCTTTAAGAGGATTAACATTCAGATCCTGATTTCGGTTGTTAATTCCAACCACCATACCCTCATAAACTTGAGTCCCATGGTCTACCATCATCTGTCCTCTTTCCTGCAAGTTGAACAAGGCGTAGCCACGAGCCATACCAGTTTCTGTCGAAACAAGTACCCCTCTATGGCGTTGAGCTAAATCATCTGAAAAGTGGGGCCCATAATGATCAAACGCATGATACATGAGGCCACTTCCTGAAGTCAGAGTTAGAAAAGAGGATCGCACTCCGATCAAACCTCTAGTGGGCACAATATAATCTAGACGCACTCTTCCGCTTCCATCGGGAATCATGTTCTTTAGTTCAGCTCTGCGTTCGCCAAAAAGCTCCATTACTTGACCCTGATGTCCTTCGTCAATGTCTACAGATAGAGATTCATAAGGCTCACATTGCTTGCCATCAATTTCTTTTATTATTACTTCGGGTCTTGAAATTGCTAGTTCGTATCCTTCCCTTCTCATATTTTCCACTAGTATAGAAAGATGCAATTCACCACGTCCTGATACTTTAAATCGATCAGCAGATTCCATTTCCTCAACCCTTAAAGCTACATTATGCAAGAGTTCTTCCATTAGGCGATCACGCAAATTACGACTAGTAACAAACTTTCCCTCCTTACCAGCAAAAGGAGAGTCATTTACTTGAAATGTCATAGAAATAGTTGGCTGATCTACAGTAAGCGGTGGTAGAGGGTCAATCGCCTCGGGGCTACACACGGTGTCAGAAATCTTAAGTTCATCTATTCCCGAGAAGGCAATTATATCCCCCGCCAACGCCCTTTGTTTTTCTATTCTTTTTAGGCCACTAAACCCTAATATTTGCATTAAACGGCCTTGCCTGGTGGTTCCATCGACTGAAATTATCGAAACAGGATCGTTTCTTGCCACGGAACCTCGTTCTATTCGCCCAATCCCAATAACTCCCACATAAGAAGAATAATCTAGTGATGAAACCTGCAAGCGAAAAGGTCCATTACGATCTACAGACGGAGCCTTTACGTGCTCTATAATTGTTTTAAACAGTACCTCCATATTATCTCCACGCTCCTGAGAATTTAATGAAGCCCACCCTTCAGTAGCTGAGGAAAAAACTGTTGTAAAATCTAACTGGTCATCAGTAGCGCCCAGCTGAACAAACAGATCAAATGTCTGATCTACTGCCCAATCAGGTCTTGCCCCGTCTCTATCTACTTTGTTTACAACCAACACAGGGTTTAACCCTGCTTCTAGTGCTTTACGTGTCACAAAAGTAGTCTGAGGCATAGGGCCCTCTACAGCATCGACCAATAGCAGCACCGAATCGACCATAGATAAGACACGTTCAACCTCTCCTCCAAAATCAGCATGCCCGGGAGTATCGACAATATTAATGTTCCAGCCATCCCATTCTATAGCTGTATTCTTTGAAAGAATCGTTATACCCCGCTCTCTTTCAATATCATTAGAATCCATGACGCGTTCTTGTACTTCAGTCTCTCCATATGAAACCAAAGTTCCAGACTGTCTCAACAATTTATCAACGAGTGTCGTTTTTCCATGATCTACATGGGCTACTATAGCTATATTACGAAGTTTATCAGCCGAGGTTGATTCAGTGTCAGACATATAACCAGCAGATTTTATCAAAAAAATGGAAGTTGATGAGAACTTATAAGTTAATTAGAGCTTCTTTTATTTAGATTGGCTCATTAATAAAGTTTTGTGTATGGCGTCCCCAACGGGATTCGAACCCGTGTTGCCGCCGTGAAAGGGCGGTGTCCTAGGCCTCTAGACGATGGGGACGTCGTTGTGAATGTGATGTAATCCGTTTCACAGTACAAATCAACCGGGTATTTAAATATCATCTATATTAGTTTGCTTCCCAATAAGTTAGACTCCTCAACCTCACCAAAATATGCCAGAGTTTTTGTATGAGAAAACTCACCATCACATTTCTGACTATTGTGCTCTGTCTCACACCATCAATTGTGTCGAGTGAAACTGTTAAAGAATCTGATTTGGTCGTTCGTGATGGAATTCTCCACAAAAAGTTCACTAACACTCCATTCACTGGTTCTGTGGAGGGTAATGGTGTACTCGGAGGACCTGAAAAAGGAACTTACAAGGACGGCAAGAAAGATGGTGTTTGGGAAGAGTATCACAAGAATGGTCGGTTATTTCAAAAAGGAACATACAAGGATAATAAGAAAGTAGGCGTTTGGGAAACCTATTGGGATAATGGACAGTTACAATCAAAAATGCCTTACAAAAACAATAAGAGAGATGGTGATTATGAAACTTATTACTACAATGGTCAGTTAAAAACAAAAGGAACTTTCAAGAACGATCAGTTTATCAAAGTAGAAAGGTTTTAAGACTTACTGTTCCAATGCACGATAAACTGATTCACTTTCCCCACCAAAGTTAGACTCCTCAATATTATCTAACTTTCATTTGTAGTTTATAGATACACCACTCATAAATTTAATGTAAGTAATATCAATATTTCTAAGGAGACTGCATTGAGTGAGGATAAATCTCAGAGGAAAATCGAACTACTCCAAGTTCTTGCAGAAGGATGTCGTAAGCATCCGGCATACAGGGCGCGTAGAGCAGCGACACAAAGATGTCAGGAGTGTGTAGTTGTCTGGAACGCTCGACTTGAGTTGAAGGATATGTCTGATTGAAAGGTAATTACACTATCTACAAATAAGATTGATTAAAGTATCCCTCCACTCCGCTAAAGTTAGACTCACCAACTTAACCAAAATATGCCAGAGTTTTTGTATGAATGAAGAAACTCCCAAAGTGTCTCCTGACGACTTAGTTGTTCGTTATGGAATTACCTACAAGAAGTTAACTAATATTCCATTCACTGGTTCTGTGGAGGGGGTGCCAAAAGGAACTTATAAGAACGGCAAGAAAGATGGTATTTGGGAAATGTATCACTTGAATGGTCAGTTATGGATGAAAGGAACTTACAAGGACGGTAAGAAAGAAGGTGTTTGGGAAGAGTATGAAGACGATGGTCAGTTATATAGAAAGGGAAGTTACTCGGACGGCAAGGAGGAAGGTGTTTGGGAATTCTATTACCAGAATGGTCAGTTATACCAAAAAGGAATCTTCAAGAACGATAAAAGAGATGGTGTTTGGGAATTTCATAATGAGAATGGTTCGTTATCATCCAAAACAACTTATAAGGACGGTGAGATAATCAAGACAGAATAATTTTAAGACTTACTGTTCTAACGCACGATAAACGGATGCGCGACCTATTCCTAATTCCTTTACAATCGCAGATGCACTCACTCCATTATAGTTAGACTCCCCTTACCCGCCAAATTATGCCCTTTTGAGCACCATCACATGTTGTCTAAATCGTCTATGACTTGTCCAGCATGGTCCGCTGGCGTCACCTTATCATAGGTGGTGGCAACCCTCCCGTCTGGCCCGATCAAAACCGATTTGCGCGGTGATCGTGCGCTGTCTGGTTCGGATACGCCAAAGTCGACAGACATTGCCCCATCTTCGTCGCTCAATAGGTCGTAAGGGAATGAGAACTTATTCCGAAAAGCGCCATTGTCCATTGGACTGTCATATGACACACCGACAACCGAGGCGTTACGTTCTTCAAAGTCTTGGATTCGATCACGGAACCCGTTGCCTTCGATGGTTCAGCCGGGGGTGTCGGCCTTGGGATACCACCAGAGTAGGACATAACGTCCGGCGAAATCATCCTTCTTCACCGTCTTTCCGTCCTGATTAGGGAGGCTAAAATCAGGTGCGTCAGCACCAGCGGCGATCAGAGCCATAAACATATCTCCATTATAAGGTGTATTACCTCCTCACTATATTACGTGGACAATGGTTTCGACAACAGATAAATGATATACACTCCCAAAGTTAGTTATCCAAGAGTCGCTCATTCTAAGCCCCTCCTAAAGTTAGACTCCTCAACACCACCTATATGTGCCAGAATATTTTTCAAATAACATAACACGTCTGCGAAAGACGGATTAAACATTAAATTAGGTAACATGTAGCTATTCATTATACACAAGGAGGATCAAAACCATGAGGACAATCTATTTACCCAGTGTAGCTATTTTTGCCATCTTCGGCTTACTATCTGCCGAAATGATGTTGACACAATCTGCCAAGGCCGCCGAAGTTGATGGCCCCAAAGTAAAATGGGACGTGTCACTTTGGGGTAAAAAACGTGCTTTTACTGCCGGCGTGGAAAAGCTCTCGGCGCTAGTCAAATCAAAGACCGGAGGGAATTTCAATATTGTCTTGCATTACGGCGGTGCTCTCTCCAAGTCCCGTGAAAACCTTGACGGTATTTCAATTGACGCATTCCAAGCAGCAATGTTCTGTAACTTCTACCATCCAAAAAAGAATCCGGCACTTATGTCATTGACAATGCCATTCCTACCAATGAGTAGCTGGGAAAACAATCGTAAAATCCGCGATGCTGTTTACGCACATCCAGCTGTCAAAAAAGAACTCGCGAAGTGGAATGCAATGGCCTATACGTCGTCCTATTTGCCACAATATGAGTTTCTCGGCCGTGGTAAGCCACCTGTAACACTATCAGACTGGAAAGGCTTAACAGTCCGCGCCGGCGGCGGCGTAGGACGTGCAATGAAGGTTATTGGCGCAACGCCTACGAGCTCGACTGCAACGGAGGTGTATACTGGTGTTCAGCAGGGCACGATGGATGCGGCATCGTTTCCTTTCACTTATAGTCATGTCGCTTATAAAATCCATGAAGTAACACAGTGGTTCACTTCTAACTTGTCACCGGGAACATCAGACTGCCCAGTAGTGTTCTCGATCAACGCCTATAAGAAACTTCCTAATCAATACCAAAAACTGTTGATGGACGTTAAGGAAGACGTGATTAAGGCACAAATTCAATCTTATATCGACATCGATAAAAAGAACTTGCCAATGCTTAAAGCAAAACTTAAGGAAGTCAAATTTTCAAAAGATGAGCTTGCCAAGTTCCGTGCCGCTGCCGGTAAACCAGTGATTGACAAGTGGATTGCTGAAAATCAAGGCAAGTTCGATGCGAGGGGCGTGATTGACACGATCTTCGCTGCTGTCGGACGCAAATACTAGGATTAGACGGACTACTGTCCTGCCTCATATGGGGCGGGACAGAGTCCGCTCCCCCCCTGAGTTGTTTTACCCATGAACGATGGATTAGGGCGTTTTCTTAACTGTGTAGATTCAGCGTTGTTTAGACTGGAATCTCTATTGAATTCGGTTTCCGGGCTTATAGTATTCGCACTAATGTTTCTCGGTGTTATTCAGATTGTCTTACGGACAGTCTTCCGAGCACCAATCTTCGGCTACATAGATATAGTAGAAATCGCTATGGTGGGCTTCGCCGTATTAGCAATATCGTATGTTCAAAGAGTTGGCGGCCATGTGCGTATGGAACTTTTCGTTTCTAAACTTAGAGGTCGTGCTCATTGGTTGGCTGAGACCGCCAGCACTGCGTTAGGCCTCTTTATTGTTGGTGTATTAATCCCCTATTCTTATTTTCATTTCGAACGTGCCTTCAACATCGGCGACAGCACTATCGATATCGAGATCATTACCTGGCCGGCCAAGCTGGCGGTACCAATGGCACTATCGGTTCTATTTATACGGTTACTAGTGCAGTTCGGAGGTTATATCCGACTGACTATCGACCCCACACTAGATCCAGTGGCGGTACCGCTACTAAAGGATGTCGAGGAGATAGCAAATGAAGAAATCCGCCAGGCAGCGGAGGACGCGTGATGCTTGGAATCGACAGCTTCTCTGTTGGAATAATCGGTGTGAGTCTACTTATCGTTATGGTGGTGCTCGGGGTTCGAGTTTATGTCGCCGCAGCTTTAACTGGATTTCTGGGTCTTCTAGAGCTCAAAGGTTGGCACGTTGCTGCCGCAGTTTCAGGAATGATTCCCCATTCGAAGACGGTAACTTACCCGCTATCAGTCCTTCCACTTTTTATTCTGATCGGGTTTCTCGCTTTTTATGCAGGACTAACATCAAAACTATTCGAAGCTGCGCGCCGCTGGGTCGGCTGGATGCCAGGTGGTCTTGCAGTTGCCACTGTGTTCGCAACTGCCGGCTTTGCTGCGGTGTCTGGGGCGTCGACAGCCACCGCAGCTGTATTCTCTCGTGTTGCTATTCCCGACATGATGAAAAATGGCTACGATCAGCGACTGACCGCAGGCGTGATCGCTGCGGGAGGCACACTGGCTTCTCTAATTCCGCCTTCAGCGATACTGGTTGTCTACGCAATAATCGTGGAACAGTCTGTTGGTAAACTTCTGTTAGCAGGTTTTCTTCCGGGAATGGTTTCAGCACTAATCTATGCTGCTTTAATTATCTTCATGTGCAAATGGAAGCCGGAACTAGGCTCTCGAGTAACTGGTTTTACATGGAAAGAAAAATTCGAGTCACTGCCGGGTACGTTCCCTATCTTCATTGTCATTGGAGTGATCTTCGGGGCCCTCTATACCGGTGCTGCCACACCTACTGAGGCGGGAGCACTCGGCGCAATGGTGGTATTCAGCCTTTATGCGTTAAGAGCCTGGCGGGAAAAAGCTATAAGCCTAATGAGAAAACGTCTTCATGAGGCATTGATGGAAACCGCCAAGCTTACGGTTATGATATTCACTCTGATATGGGGAGTGTTTCTATTCGTTCGTTTTCTTGGCTTTGCCGGATTACCAGCAGCGTTTGCCGATTGGGTAGTATCACTCGAGATGGCACCACTTTTGATTATGATCTGTATCCTATTGGCCTACGCTGTGCTCGGAATGTTTATGGACGCAATCGGTATGTTGGTGCTGACTCTGCCGGTGGTTTACCCAGCGGTTATTGCAATTGGCTATGATCCGATTTGGTTCGGAATTATTGTTGTAAAAATGGCCGAAATCTGTCTGATTACCCCGCCCATCGGTCTAAACTGTTTCGTTGTTGCTGGTGTCAGTCGTGAACTGAGAGACTCTGATGGAAAGTCTCTCTCTATCCCGCTCCAAGATGTTTTTCGAGGAATTGGCCCGTTTTTCATCGCTGACGTATTAACCGTTGCCGTGCTGCTTGCCTGGCCGGATATAGTATTGTGGTTGCCAAGGACGATGGGGTAAAAGAGTCTCTACATAATATGATTGATCTGAAACGCAATTCAAAAAAAGAATTAGTACCTGCTACAGGCAGACGGGTTCGCGCCTCTTCTATTTATAAACCTAATCAAGCTGATGATTTTAAGATTAGTAGAGGAAAGTTTACAAACTATCTAGATTGTCAGAGATGTTTTTATCTCGATCGGGTTAAAGGTCTAGACGAACCTGGCACCCCTGGTTGGACTCTAAATGAGACAACAGACATCCTGCTAAAGAAAGAGTTTGATGAGTGTCGATCGCTTCAAGCACCACATCGGCTCATGGATAAATTCGGTCTTTCAGGAGTTGTTCCTTTTAAACATCCTGATCTCGATAAATGGCGAGATTCCCTTCATCACGGTTTAATGTCACGTTTCAAAGACACAAACATTATTTTAACTGGAGGCGTAGATGATATATGGGAAAATACTAACGATAATTCACTGATTATTGTCGACTATAAATCTCAAGCTAATTCGATACCAGTAACTCCAGAATATTACCTTTCTTATGTTTATCATGAAGCCTACAAAATACAGATGGATTTCTATGCGTACTTACTGCAGGAAATGGGATTTACCGTTTCTGAAAAATCATATTTTCTCGTCTGCAACGCAAACAGAGAGGCTAACGGATTCTACGGGCAAATGAATTTCAGTGAAACATTAATCCCTTATAAATGGTCTTCTGATTGGATTCCCGAAAAGGTTGGAGACATGGTCACTTTAATGAACCAATATGCAGTCCCTGATCCGAACCCAAGCTGCAAGAACTGTGCCTATGCTAAACAACGAACCTTATTGGACATTGCAGGCTAATCTAGCGTTTAAGATAAGGCTCACCTTCTTCGAATAGTTAATTGTAATTCACGAATTTATTTTCTCCGCATACATCTTCGCCCCTTAGTAATAAGACAGGGTGCTCTGAAAGATTAAGTTTGCCCTTTTTTTTATTATTTCTATGCATCTCATCTGCTAGATCTCGACTAAACAACGAACTGGTGGGCATCAATCTCAAAGTAATGCCACGTCGGGTATACCTAGAAATATTTGGCTTTGAACCATGCATCAAATAAACATCGTGTAAGGAAATTTGGCCTTTTGTAAGCTCTAAACTAACAGCATCGGCTTTATTAAATTCACTTTCTAGTAATTCTTCATTTAAGGTCAAACTTTCGCTGGGATTATGTTTGTGCTTATATAGAGTACGTTTTTTATGAGAGCCTGGAATTACTTCCACACAACCATTTTCTGATGTGGAATCATCAATTGCAATCCAAACTGTGCAGGTAGCTAGAGGTCTGATCGGCCAATATTCACCATCTTGATGCCAAGGTGTAGCCTTACCTTTAAAGGCAGGTTTACCGAAAAAACTCATATTCCACAAAGCTATGTTTGGACCAATCAATTGCGATACTATATCTAACAGTCCAGGTGCATCACAAAACTTGGCGAAATTAATATCTTCTCGCAATAACGCGGGACAATTATCTATGTATTGGGGGTTATCCTCGAGCAACTTCGTTATTCGTCTGTCAATTGAATTCAAAACATCACTAGGAATTTTATAATCGGGAATAATGTATCCCTGGGACTTATATAAATCTATTTGTTCCCTATCTAACATTTGGTTTTCCATACTTACTGAGTGTTCGGTCTAATGACTGATTTCGTATAAACATGATTTTAACAAGTTCCTGTCACGGGTTAAATAAAAGAATGATAAGAGCTTACTTTGTTTTATTTTGAACTCAGAATCCACCATGTACGTTATAGAGCATAACGACTAGTACAACAGCCAGATAAACAAGGTAAAGCCTACCCTGCAGGTGGTCGTTGATTCGACGTGAAAGGGCCAGACCAAACGGTGCACCAACGAGGCCCCCAGCAGCCAACCCAACAAATGCCGGAAGGTAAAGAAAGCCAAGGCTCCAGGCTGGCAGTCCTTTTTCATACATTCCACCGACAATGTAGCCGCCACCAGCAAACAGCCCTAAACAAGCAGCAAGCGTAGAACAGGTCCCCACAGTAGTCGCCATAGAAAACCGCAGCTTTCTCAGGAATGGAGCTACCAACACTGCTGGCCCCGGCCCCATTAGTGAGCCGAGAAAGCCCGAGAGGCTACCCGATAACCAGTACTCAACACCTCGTACGCCGGAAAGATCGCTTCCACTTTGTAGTTTGGTAATACGTTTACTCAATAAACCCCGTGCAATACTCAAGACGATGAAGAAGATGAAAAGAGCCTTCAATAAAAAACTGGGCATAATACCACCGAAAGTTGAACCAAGGATCGCACCAATGGCAACTAGAGGAAAGAATTTCAGAACCAGCTGTAGATTCGTGTCTTTAGCGCGCCATCGCAGTACCGCCGAATAGGAGGACACTACCAAAATAACCGCCTGAGTCGTGCCAACGGTTAAGTGCATTGTATGCTCACCACCAATCTGCTGCATAGTCAGCAGGGTTAGTAATATTGGTGCCACGGCAAAACCGCCTCCAACACCAAACATCGCAGCGACGATACCGGCGAAGACGCCAGAAGCGACATAGACTGAGATAACCTCAATCACTGAACCTCACTCACGAAACAATCACCTTCAGTAAGGTTTGTTTGATGATAAGGTATATGATTAAAATGTTGCACATCAGCAGGTAGGAGTAAAAGACGTAGCGTGATCAGATATGAAAGCTTGAAGTGAACGAGGATCGTTACCCGTGACGTCCTTTGTTACATTGGTAACATAAGAATAAGTCCCAGCAGCCGCAAATCCAATCATCTTGACCTGGTGTTCGATTAACCATGACGGCAAACCACGTTTTGTTACAATGTTCTTCCAGATACCTACATCAACAATGTTGTAACGGATGTCGCGTTTAAGTACTTTGCTAAAAGTCTCGGCTACCTGATCGAGGCTGATCGCGGCGCCTGTCTGGTAATACCCCTGGCCATCATGTTTATCATCTTCCTCTAACACGGTAGCTGTTAAATCAGCAACGTCTCGGGGATCAGTCATACTTATCGTAACATCTCGTGGTATAGCACTGGTGAAAGTATTCCCTTCTTTCAGATCAGCGGCCACATAGTACAGATTTGTCATGAAGAAATTAGGTCGTATAAAAGTATAACGAGACCCGCAGCTCGCGATCTTCTTCTCTAGGGCCTTGTGCGCCATAGGTATAGGGGCCAAAGAATCAATATTGCCCGAAAGCTTCACTATTCGTTCACATCCAGCTTTCACGGCTGCTTCTATTGCATTGGTTTGCTGTGCTTCAAGAATAGGACTGTGACCTGAGTTCAAATAAAGCGTATGAACACCTTCCAGGGCGTGATCCAGTGAAGCACGATCATCGAGGTTGGCATATACAAAGTTCACATCATGCCCCAACAAGTCCTGTGCTTTATTAACATCTCGAACCAGATATCGAGTGTTAAGACCACGGTCCCTAAGAAGAGGCGTGAGATGCTGTCCCGTAACCCCGGTGGCACCCGTAATTGCTATTAAATGTTTTCCCATATCCTACTCCATTTATGGTCAGGGTGCCGACTGAAAGTTTATCAGAAGGACATTAAAACCTCTCCACTCTGTACCTGTATTGAAGCTCCATCGATCGCTCCTGCTTCAATCATTTTACCAAATGCCTGCTTAGCCGTTTCAGTGGCAGCCTCCATTACTTCTTGGTTTGGATATTTTGCCACGACTGCACCTCCACCATCTCCGTACGAGACTATATCTATGAAGTCTGCTCCTACGCCCTCCAACACCTCACGCATGGATTCTGAAATTTCTTGTGCTTTATCCATATCCGAAGATGTAAATTTAGTAATTCTGTACATTGCCATTTTTTATTCCTTTAAAATTTTGTATTACTTTGTCACGTTTATGAACCATGCAAAAATTCTGACAGAATTATAACTGAATGAAAAGCGGCGTGTTCAAACTCCCTATCATAAAAAGAGACTCCCCATCTCCAACACAATATGCCAGAGTTTTTGTATAGGAAACTAACTCTCACGTTTTTGGAGTTCTATCCTGTAATACACCTAAGGGCACTTTAAATTAATTGTTTTAAACGCCGGGGCAAATAAAGAGGAGATCCGCATGGATGTTGGAATGTTTATGGTCTTCGCGTCGTATGGTTGGAATGACTGTTCAGACAATATTGTTTGGGAAGAAGAAATTAGATTGGCACGGATGGCAGCTGATAGAGGTTTTGATTGCTTATGGTCGGCGGAACATCATTTTAACGATTATTCCTTCATACCAGACAACATTAACCTCATGACTTATATGACTGCAATCTGCCCAGATATAGATGTGGGAACAGCAGCAGTTATTTTGCCTTGGCATAGTCCTCTGAGAGTAGCGGAAAATATAGCAGTACTCGATATGCTAAGTAACGGTCGTGTTCGTTTTGGTATGGGACGCGGGCTGGCAAGACGTGAGTTTGAAGCGTTTCAAATTCCTATGGATGAATCTCGAGGACGTTTTGACGAAGCTGCACCCATGATAGTTGAAGCTTTAAAAACCGGTTTTATTGAGGGTAGTGGTAAATTTTACAAACAACCTCGTACTGAAATCAGGCCACGACCTCAGCACGACTTCAATGGGCGTTTCTATGCTGTTGCTGGCAGTGAGGATTCGATTAACTCTGCTGCTAAGATTGGGGCACACCAAGTAATGTTCGCTGATCGACCATGGGAAATGAGGGTACCGATGGTCGAGCTTGGACGTAAGTTACATCGTAAATACCACAGCACAGAGCCACCAGAAATTATGCTGACAGAATTTTGCATATGTGGTTCAGAAAAAGACAACTTGGAAGAAGAAGCACGAAATTACCAAGGAAAATTTGTTGAAAGTAACTTTCACCATTACGAGTTTTTAGGCCAACACTTTAAGAACGCCAAGGGATATGATGGTTATCGGCAAAAGGCAGCTATTTTGAAAGAAAGTGGTGTTGAAGGAGCGGTGGCTGGTTTCATGGAAGCAGCAAGCTGGGGTACGCCCGATAAAATTTTAAGGGGCTTGGAAAAGCGACGAAAACTATTAGGGGATTTTGAACTCAATGTAGCATTTCGATTTGGTGGAACCCCGATGGAAGTATCAGAAAGAAGTCTAAAGCTGTTTGCCGACGAAGTATTACCAGTATTACAATCTTGGTAACTATACTTAAACAGAGCATGGAAGGGTCAAAAAATGTCTGTAGATAAGGATCAGTTGCGTAAGCTTCAATGGTCAATAATGGAGCAAGTGTCAGCGTGCTCTATCCTGCCGTTAATGCGGATCGGTGACGAACTTAACCTCTTTTTTACACTCGCTGAAAATGGCCCTTGTTCAATCTCTGTATTTTCAGAAATAGCTGGCATTGATGAACGTTATGCCCGTGAATGGCTGTATGCTATGTGTGCTGCAAATTACTGTTGTCATGATAAAGAATTTCAGAACTTTCACCTTTCAGAAGAACAAAAAATGGTGTTTGCCTATGAAGATAGCCCTGCCCTTATGATTGGTGCATACGATATTCTTGCTGGAAATGTGCATGGTATCGACAAAGTTTTGGAAGCATTCAAAACCGGTGAAGGTATTGAATATGGCAACTTCCACCCTTGTGTGTTTCAGGGAACAGCCCGTTTCTTTAAACCTTCCTACAAATCTAACTTGATACAAAAGTGGATGCCAAAAATACCATTGGCCGAGCAAAAACTTAAAGACGGAGGACGTCTTTGTGATGTTGGTTGTGGTAAGGGGCTTTCAACGATTTTATTGGCATCTGAATACAAAACTGCAAGCTTTGTGGGATACGACATTCATGCGCCATCAATTGATGAGGCAAATAAAGACGCGAAAGAAGCCGGTTTAGACGATCGCTTAGAGTTTAAAGTCAAAGACGCTGAAGGGTATGAAGGTGAATATGATATTATTACCTTTTTTGATTGCCTACATGATATGGGAGACCCACTCAGCGCTGCACGCTATGCGAAAACTAAGCTGTCCCCTGAGGGTTGGGCGATCCTCATTGAACCAAGCGCTTCTGATGACGTGAGTGAAAATATGAACCCCATTGGGCAAATGTATTATTCTTTCTCGACTATGGGTTGCGTTCCAACTTCTAAATCGCAAAAAGTAGGTTTAGCGCTCGGTGCTCAAGCAGGAGCTACAATAATTATTAATCTTATGCTTGAAGCAGGGTTTAGCGAGTGCAACGTTGTGTTCAAAAATGCAACTAATATGGTCATTGCTTGCAAGGCTTAAGTCAGATTAAGTGACTTAGCAAACAAGAACAACTGAATAAAAGTGAAAGGGAGTAAGTACGTTGGAAGAAATTACTTTTTTAAGTGAAGGTATAAGGTGTAAAGGTGATTTATTTATCCCAGAAAACTGCGATTCAGATAATCCTAGACCCGCAATTGTGGTTGGACATGGCTTTAGTGGTGTAAAAGAAGTCTTGAAGTTCCATGGTCAGTTTTTCTGTGATTCAGGCTATGTCGTCTTGACTATAGATTACCGAACTTTTGGTCGCAGTGAAGGAGAGCCTAGAGGACAGCTTTTTCCTTTAAGACAAGTTGAAGATTATAAGAATGCGATAACCTGGCTACAGCAGCAAAGTTATGTCATGGCGGATCAGATAGGTATCTGGGGAACAAGCTATGGTGGTGGTATTGTAATACAAACAGCGGCATTTGATCGTCGTGTAAAGTGTGTTGTTTCACAAGTACCAATTATGAATTCAAGAAAGTGGATGCGATCACTACGAACAGGAGTTCAATGGGAAGAATTGCTTGATCGTATTGATCAGGATCGATCATTTAGGGCAATTGGTAAAGAAACAGCACGTATTGATGTGGTATGTCGAGGTAGTGAGGGAGAATTCTGTGCAATGCCCTCGGATGATGATGTTGAATTAGTAGAACAATGGATGAGTTCAGTGGGAACGCATAAACTAGATATAGCCATGGAGTCTATAGAGAAAATAATTGAGTTCAATCCGTCTGACGTTATTCATTTAATTGCACCTCGGCCTCTCTTAATTGTAACTGCTGGCGGTTATGATGTTATACATCCCATTGATCAGATATATGATGGGTTTGCAAAAGCACACGAACCAAAAAAGATGATTGCTCACAATCATGACCAGTTTGGCTTTTATGAAGAACCTGGAACAAGCATTGGTCTAAAAGACGCAACGGACTGGTTCCAAACTTGGATACCAATTGATGGCTCTGGCAGACCTCCTCAAAAAACTCCTTGGTTACAAGAGGCACATGACAGGAGAGGCAAGCTAACCTAGACTTAACCCTTGAAGTCAGTCCGTCTATAAGTATGAAGGTATTGGGTATTACGTCGATTCTATCGTTTGAACCAAATCCTTATTTAGGTGGAATTATAGGTAGCATGAGCCAAGCTCCATGCGATTTGCCTGTATGCAATGTGACTTTGCCATCAAATACTGATTTGGGCCTATCACGCGGATCTTCATGCAAGAATGGCCCACATCCTGTAAGAGGTTTAGCAAAGTTTGACATTGTAAACTGCTCAGCCTGTGTTTTTGCACCCGGCCAGACATAATCTTTTCCACGAACCGTAAGCGCTAGCCTATACCCAGCTGGTACAACCACACCAGT
>MDTE01187539.1_pt1 | contig 101737 bp, 93 predicted proteins | sample 811231 | NCBI WGS metagenome assembly MDTE01 (sample SAMN05326651, study PRJNA326480) | marine metagenome | isolation source: seawater | place: Indian Ocean: Red Sea | collected 2010 | reverse complement strand
TCCTGCTCCGCCTGCCACTCGAAATTAGGGGTTTGTTCGAGGAGTGGTTGGACCTTCATGTGCCTGACAAAGCTCGCCATATTATGAACCGCGTTCGCGACATGCATGCTGGACGGCATTATCGTTCCAACTTCAGCCTGCGCCAACGCGGCACTGGCCCTAGCGCCGAGTTGCTGCACCAACGCTTCCGCCTAGCAAGGAAGAAACATGGCCTGGACAACCCGCCACTGCGACTCGACACGAGTCTTTTTTGCCCACCTCCAAAAAACGAAGATCAATTAATTTTAATTTAATTCAATGGCTTAGAAACTACACCTAACCATTGACTCGCATGTGTGGCACTATCTGCCTCACATGCTTTTTCATTCAGAGCTTGGCCAACTGGCCGTCGTTGCCTTGGCTGCGCTTTTGTGTGGCCTCGTCTTCGCTCGCTTCAAACAGCCTGCCATAGTTGGCTACATATTGGCCGGCGTCATTCTCGGCCCCAGCGCATTAGGCCTAGTCGAAAATCGCGATTGGGTGGCTATGCTTGCTGAGCTTGGCGTACTGTTGTTGCTCTTTGTCATCGCTATGAAGATGAGCCTACGCTCCTTCCGATCGATCTGGAAGGTTGCCCTGATGGCAGCAGCAATGCAGATCGCCGTCGCGACTGTCATCACCCTGGCGCTCTCCCGCCTGTTCGCCTGGCCCCTTGAACTTGCTGTTCTGCTCGGATTCGTTGTTAGCCTGTCGAGCACAGCGGTGGCGATAAAGATGCTGGAGGAGATTGGTGAACTTAGAAGCGAAACAGGGCGGCTCGTCGTCGGTATTCTAATTGGCCAGGATTTGGCAGTGGTGCCGATGCTTTTGCTACTCAATGGCCTAGCGGCGGAAGAGGGTCTCGACTGGACCACGATTCCTGGCCTCCTTGCCGCTATCGGTCTCCTAGCAGCGCTAATCTGGTATCTTAGTCGACGCGAAAAGATCCGCTTGCCCTTCTCCGCACTCGCCAAGCGCCATCGTGAAATCGTACCGCTAGCCGCCCTGGGCTGCTGTTTGGCGCTCGCGGCAATTTCTGATTTCATCGGCCTCACCGCCGCGTTCGGCGCCTTCATCGCGGGGCTCGCCATCGGCTCAACGCAAAGTCGCCGCCAAATGATCCGCGCCACAGAGCCAATCCAAGGCGTGCTCGCTATGGTTTTCTTCCTTTCCATCGGCCTCCTCATTGATCTTGCCTATATATGGGAGAACTTCGCTACTGTTGTGGTGCTTTTGCTCCTCGTGCTGTTGGTTAAATCGGCGTTAAATCTCTTCATTCTACGCATTCTCGGCGAGCCGTGGCCTCGCGCCTTTCTTGCCGGTATCCTCTTAAGCCAAGTCGGCGAATTCTCCTTCGTCCTCGCCGGCGCCGGCGTCGCAGTGTCAGCGGTGGGCATTGAGGGCCACCGCCTAATTGTCGCAATTATCGCGCTTAGCCTAGTAGTCAGTCCCCTCTGGCTAATGACCGCGCGGCGCATGCGGCAATTGACAGCAGGCGGAATCTGGCGTCTAGACGATTTGTTGTTTGCGATCTACGAGCAAGAAGCACGCCTCATCCTTCGCGGCGCGAAGCGTGGGGCGCGAGACAGCAGCGCCGTATTCCAGCAATTTCGCAACCATATAGCGGAGCTATCTCATCGTATGAGCGAAATTCGTGCCCGCCGGCAGGTTCAATCAGCAGCAACCAACGACGATGAGAACATGACGCCACTTAAAGGCGAGGTGCTGCCGCCGGAGCGGCATGAATTTAAGCGTCGTGCCTGATTTCACTCTTGAACGCGAATTGGGGGGCGCCGTTGCCGGGATCGACGAAGCCGGACGCGGTCCCTGGGCTGGGCCGGTCTGCACTGCCGCGGTAATGTTTCCTGCAGAAGGCCCGCCACGAGAGATTGTGGCCCGGGTGAGAGACTCGAAACAACTCTCGGCCGCCGAGCGCGAGGCGCTCTTTCCAAAATTGCTGTGTTGCGCCGTGATCGGCCAGGGCGAAGCAAGCGTCACTGAGATCGACGAGTTGAACATTCTCAACGCCACCCATCTCGCCATGCGCCGTGCCGTTGCGGATCTCGCCCAAACGCCCGACGCCGCAATAGTCGATGGCAACCGCATACCTGACCTACCTTGCCCGGTGCGTTGCGTCGTCAAGGGCGACGATAAGAGCTATTCCATCGCTGCCGCTTCGATCATCGCCAAGGTTACCCGAGACCGCTACATGACAGAGCTCGCGGCAACAAATCCGGGCTATGGCTGGGAACATAATTTCGGCTATGGCACCAAGTTGCATGTCGAGGGACTAGAAAAACTAGGTGTCACACCGCATCACCGGCGATCTTTTAAACCCATTCGTAAACTATTGGAAGAGTCTGTCGAATCAAAGGGTTGACGCGCAGAGTCAAGGTGAGCCATGGTGCCACCCCATGAGCCACAAAAAGAAAAAAAGGGAAACCGAAGAGGGAAGACTAGTTATCGGCGATTGTTGCTGGGAGATGGCACAGCTTCAGTCTGATTCGGTCGACCTTATCTTTGCGGACCCGCCTTACAACCTTCAACTCAGCGGCGAGTTGCTGCGACCCAACAACCAGAGCCGTGTCGCTGGCGTTGCAGACGATTGGGATAAGTTCGAGAATTTTGCTGCCTATGACGCCTTTACCCGCGCCTGGCTCACCGAGGCGCGCCGGGTGCTTAAGGATACGGGATCGCTCTGGGTGATTGGCACCTATCACAATATCCACCGCATCGGCACAGCGTTGCAGGATCTTGGCTTCTGGATTCTGAATGACGTGGTATGGCGCAAATCCAACCCCATGCCGAACTTTCGTGGCCGACGATTTACCAACGCCCAAGAAACCCTGATCTGGTGCGCCAAGGGCGAAGCGCATAAAGGCTATACCTTCAATTACGAAGCGATGAAATCGCTCAACGAAGATCTCCAGATGCGGAGCGACTGGTTGCTACCACTCTGCACGGGCGCCGAACGAATCAAAAAGGACGGCCGTAAGGCGCATCCCACACAGAAGCCCGAAGCCCTGTTACGGCGCGTAATTCTGTCGGCAAGTAAGCCCGGAGATGTAGTGCTTGATCCGTTCCTCGGTTCCGGCACAACTGCGGTTGTGGCGAAGCAGCTTGGACGCCGCTGGATCGGCATCGAACAGAGTGCAGAATATGCCACGATCGCGGCGACGCGGATCGCAAAGATCACGCCACTTGACTTCGTCGATCTAGAAACCATGAAGCCCAAGCGCGGAGAACCGCGCGTGCCCTTTGGCAATCTTCTTGAGCGCGGCCTGATTGCACCGGGCGAGACGCTCTACGATCGCATGAAGAAGGTAAAGGCACGGGTGCGTGCGGATGGAAGTCTGGCGCATGGCCCCCTCACTGGCTCGATCCATCGCATTGGCGCCCTCGCTCAAGGCGCCCAGGCATGTAACGGCTGGACCTATTGGTATGTTGCAGACGAAAAAGGTGACCTCACTTCCATCGACAACCTGCGCGACCTAGTGCGCAAGGAACTATATTAAAGTCTTGAACCTACACAGACTGGCCCGCCCAAAAAGGTTATACAGGGGATATATAGCAGCGGTGCCTGGGGGCCCTATGTCTTCACTGTCGCCACGGCGGCCAAGGGCCTTGAGTTATCCGCGGAATATGTTTTACAAATCGCTCAATTACTCCCTCATAATTTTCCCTGCAACGGCAATTGGGCTGAAAAAGATTTCGCTAGCGATACAGGGAGCTAGCTACAGAAACACATTCCATACGATCTTCAGGCTACACGTCAGTGCAACCTGCGTTTTAAAGTCAAGCAGAGTTTAAGGCCGCTTAGCTGGAAACAGCGGCCTCCGCGTGTCGGATGATCTTGCGGCTTAGAGTAGAGAATGCCTGGTCGACGAAGTGCTCTCGTGAGCACCAAGTGCCCGCGGGTTTCGAGCGGCCGTCGACCTGGCCAGCATAGACGATTATCTCGAGGCGAAAGTGCGTGAAACCGTGACTAACTACGCCGGGGAGGGCGCGCCATTGCGCTTCTAGGGGTGCGTCTCGGCGGGCAGCCGCCGGAGACCAAGGCGTGTCTCGCCATTCGCCGGTTGGCATTTCCATCAAACCTCCAAGCAGGCCTTTCTCAGACCGGCGACGGAGCAGAATTTGCCCGTCGCGGCGCACGACCCAATAGGCTATACCATGGCGCAGCAGGCGCTTGGGCTTCGGTGTTTTTTTTGGTAACAACGCCTGGACGCCGGTCTTTTGCGCGCGACAAGCGGAGCGCCAAGGGCAAACCTCGCAGACCGGCTTCTTAGGCGTGCACACGGTGGCACCCAAATCCATGATCGCTTGAGCGTAATCGCCGGGGCGTTTGAGTGGTGTAATCTCACCGGCGAAACGCCGGAGCTCTTCTTTGGCTAACGGCAAAGGTGTCTCGACTTGGCGTAATCGCGCAATAACCCGCTCGACATTGCCGTCAAGGATGGTCGCGGGACGATCAAAAGCGATAGCCATAATCGCCGCCGCTGAATAGCGACCGATACCGGGTAACTTCAGAAGAGCAGCTTCGTCCTGCGGAAATTTGCCACCGTGACTTTCAACAAGTTTTCGCGCCGCACGCAGCATGTTGCGCGCCCGAGCGTAATAGCCAAGACCTTGCCATGCATGAAGTACATCGTTTAATGGCGCTTGTGCTAGGTCTTCAAGACGCGGCCAGCGTTGGAGAAAATTGGTAAAATAGGGAATAACCGTGGCGACAGTGGTCTGCTGCAGCATAATCTCGCTGAGCCAAACTCGGTAAGGGTCCGGCTGTGCACCACCACGAACTCTCCACGGTAGGTCCCGGCCATGCAAGTCGTACCAAGCAAGCAGAGCCGCCGCCAGGCTGGTCGCCGTCGAGGTGAGAGTGATTTTCATTGCGCTATCCAATTTTCTCTTCACAGAGCTTATAATAAGAGCTTCACAGAGCTTATAATAAGAGAATGACTCGTTCATCTCGTCCCATTGCGTCTGCCCTACACAAGGCAACGGAAAATATTTACCGTGAGCGTGGCTTTGCATCAGCCGGAGTGCTCAATAATTGGGCCGCGATCGTCGGCGAAAAGCTTGCGCGCCATACCATGCCAGAGCGCCTCGGCCATGATGGCACGCTCCATCTTAGAATCGACGGGCCTCTCGCCACTGAGCTTAAGCATCAAGAGCCCCAAATCCTTGAACGGATCGCCAGTTATTTTGGCTATCGCGCGGTAACGCGCCTACGCTTGATCAACGGGCCGGTCGAAAAAACTGAGCCACCAACTCCGCCCTCGCCGCGCACTCCGCGCGCGCCATCTCCCGATTCGGCGGAGTCGCTCGCCGAATCCATTAGAGACACGAATAATGACGAGGTAAGAAGCGCGCTAGCACGACTCGGCAGAGCTATTTTGAACCAGCAAAGAAAATTCTAACCCTTTGCGACTAATATCATTTACCGAAGCAGCTGAGAACTTTTTCCCGCCTAGACTAGTGTCGTCACGCTTGAGACAACGAAGGCACCACTTTATACTTCTAGGTCGTAACTGAACCGAGGACTACCATGATCTCGAGACGGCTGTTATTGGCGGGTGTAACTGGCTTTACAGGCTTCGTTGCAACGCCGCCGCTACTGCAATTGGCCGCCCTGCCGGCATCAGCCAGCAGTTGGGAACAGCCCGGCGACATGGCCATCGGTGTGCCCGAAGCTCCGGTCTCAGTGATTGAATATTTTTCGCTCACCTGCCACCATTGCCGTGATTTTCACACCGAGATCTTTCCTCGCCTCCGCATGGAATATGTCGAAACCGGGAAGGTACGGTTCATCGCTCGCGATTTCCCGCTCAACCGCCCAGCACTCGATGCTGCCGTGCTCGCCCATTGCGCGGGGCCAGAGCGTTATTTTGCCTTCATCGAAACTCTGTTCAACACCTTCGACAATTGGACGGGAGCAGCCGACTACCTGAATGCGCTCGAACAAATCGGCCAGCTCGGCGGGATCAGCGAAGGGCAATTTCAAGCCTGTCTCGGCGACAAGAATTTGGAGACTCGTATCCTCAACTCAATTCGCGGCGGCCGCGAAAATTATGATATCAAATCCACCCCATCCTTTGTTATCAACGGGAATACGTATGAAGGTAGCATGCGTTTCAGCGCCTTCGCCAAAACCCTCGACCGATACCTGCCCGAAACATGATGCGCGAGGCGCGTTTTGTGAAATGCGTAACTTGTTCATTTCTTTCGCCTGAACGGAACGCTTAGCCGGTGCATTTTACGAAGCTCAAACTGGCTGGCTTTAAATCTTTCATTGAGTCCACGGAACTGATGATTGAGCCCGGCACCACGGGCATCGTCGGACCAAATGGCTGCGGCAAGTCAAACTTAGTCGAGGCGTTGCGCTGGGTGATGGGCGAAACCGCACCGAAACAGATGCGCGGTGGCGGTATGGAAGACGTCATCTTCAATGGCACCGACGCACGCACCGCGCGCAACGTGGCCGAAGTTGCGCTTCTCCTAGACAATGCCGAGCGTACCGCGCCGGCGGCGTTCAACGAGGACGAAGAAATTGAGGTATCTCGACGTATTGAACGTGGCGAGGGCTCATCTTATCGGGTGAACGGCCGCGACGTACGCGCCCGCGACGTGCAATATCTCTTTGCCGATTTCGCCACTGGCGCCCATTCATCGGCGCTCGTTGGTCAAGGGCGAATCAGCGATATTATCAACGCCAAGCCAGCGCAGCGCCGAGGTATTCTGGAGGAAGCGGCGGGCATTTCGGGTCTTCATGCTCGGCGCCACGAGGCAGATCTCCGGCTTCGCGCCGCTGAAACCAACCTAGAACGTCTCGAAGACGTCGTCGGTGCACTGGAAACCCAGCTTCAGGCGCTAAAGCGACAATCACGTCAAGCCAATCGCTACCGCCGCATTGCTGAAAACCTAAAGAGCGCCGAGGCGCTCCTATTGCATATCCGCTGGAGCGCGGCACGCAACACCGAGGAGGCCCGTGCGGCGGACCTTGCGCGCGAAACTGAACGGGTGAGTGAATTGACCGGCCACACCGCCACCGCGGCAACTGCCCAGTCCGAAGCAGCCAGCGTACTTCCGGATCTACGCCAAGAGGAAGCCGCCGAGGCCGCAACCCTCCACCACCTCGCCGTAGCTCGCGATCGACTCGAAGAGGAAGAGCGCCAAGCTAAAGATCAACGCCAAGCGATTGAAACCCGCCTAACTCAAATCGCAGAGGATTTGCAACGCGAAGGAACCCTGGCAGATGATGCCGAAAATGCGATGGCGACAATCGCCGAGCAACGCCAAATGCTGACCCTGGCGGGGGAGGAAGCCGCTGAGGCGGAACAAATTGCCGAGATCACCCATGCGGCTTCCGCCGCTGATGTGTCAACTCTTGAGGAGCGCATCAGCCGGCTGATGGAGGCGATCGCTGCCACTGAAGCCGAGCGTGCCACTCTGACTCGCCGCCTGGAAGAACTCCACGCACGCAAGCGCCTGGTCACCGAGCACAAAGACAAGGCCGAAAGCGAGCATACCGAACTGAGGGAAAAAAGCGCCCATCGCAGCACCATCGCCCAAGCAGAAGAAGACGTAATGAAAGCGCGCGAAGCGGCGCAGAGGGCACGAGAGGCACACCGCGAATCAGAGACCGCACGCGAAACCGCATCAGGTGAGGAAGCGACGGCGCGCGACCAATTACAGGCCAATGACGCAAAGCTCTCCCGCTTCCGTGCCGAGGCACAGGCACTGACTGATTTACTTGCCCACGAACTAACCCGGGAGGGCCCAGGAATTGTCGATTCCCTCGAAGTTGAGCCAGGCTTCGAAGCAGCACTCGGTGCAGCTCTGGGCGAAGATTTAGAAGCTCCTGAGAACGCTGGCGCAGCAATCCATTGGACAGCACTCGCACCGCTCGGTAACAACCCAATACTACCTAGTGGTGTTGAGCCGCTGGCCCGTTTCGTGAGCGGCCCCGCCGTTCTCGCCCGCCGCCTTAAACAAATTGGTGTAGTAGAAAACGCCAGCGACGGTAATCGTATGCAGAGCGAACTCGGACCAGGCCAGCGGTTAGTTTCCAAGGAAGGTGGTATGTGGCGTTGGGACGGCTTCACTATCAGCGCCACCGCACCCACGGCTGCGGCCAGCCGCCTCAAACAGCGCAACCGGCTAAGCGAGTTGGAAACCGAATTGTCGTTGGCAAACGATGCCAAGCGCGAAGCGCAACAGATTTATGAGAAAACCCGAGCCAAGCGCGAAGACGCTGCGACTCAGGCAACAGTTCGGCGAAGCACAGCGGAAAGCGCCGAAGAAGCGCTCAACCAGGCGCGAGACCGACTGGCAGCACTTACCGCTCAGGTAGTAGCAGAGAATTCCCGCTTGAGTGCGCTCAGCGAGTCGGTGGAGCGGTTTACAGGTGAACTGACTGAAACCGATCGCCTCACCGCGGAAACGCGTGCCGCACTAGAAACAGCACAATCTCCGGAAGAGGGCAGGGCCCAACTTGATAAGCTTCGAGACGAGATGACTAGCCTGCGCGCAATCCATGAGGAGCGCTTTCAGGCCCATCACCGGTTATCCAGCGAAGCGACCCAGCGAACACGCCGCATGGAGGAATTGGCCCGCGACGAGTCAGACTGGAGCAATCGTGTAACAGGCGCCCGCCAGCGTCTAGCAGCACTAACCACACGACAGGAAGAGGCTAACCGCCACCTCGAAGCCCTCGCCAAGCGGCCCATCGAGATCGCCAACCAGCGCGCCAGCGTGCTCGATCAAATTGTCACCGCCGAGTCCGCACGCAACCAAGCGGCCGACGCGCTCGCCCGGGGCGAAGAGACTTTGGCACGGTTTGACGAAACCCTCAAGGAAGCCGAGCGCGCCACGGCGCAAGCGCGCGAGGAGCGGGTGCGCATAGAAGGTCTGATGGAGCAGGCCAAGCAGGTTGTAGAGATGATAGTTGAGCAGATTCGCGAACGCCTCGCCTGTCCGCCCGAGGAGGTTCTAGTACTTACCGACGTCAAAGAAGGCTCCGAGTTACCCGAATCAGAAGCGGTCGAAGCGCGCATCCAGCGCCTCACCCGCGAGCGCGAAAATATTGGCGCAGTCAATCTACGGGCCGAGGAAGAGGCGGCGGACCTCGACGAACAGATCAGCACCCTGGTTGCCGAGCGGACCGATCTAGAAGCCGCAATCGCACGTCTACGCCAAGGCATTCAAAGTCTCAATCGCGACGGCCGCCAACGGGTGACAACCGCCTTCAAAAAGATAGACGATCATTTCCGCTCGCTTTTCACCCGCCTCTATGGAGGCGGTCACGCCCGTCTTGAGCTAGTGGAATCGGACGATCCTCTGGAGGCCGGACTCGAAATCCTCGCCAGCCCACCAGGTAAGAGGTTGCAATCGCTGACGCTTCTGTCCGGCGGGGAGAAAGCGCTGACCGCGCTAGCGCTATTGTTTGCAGTGTTTTTAACCAATCCGGCGCCGATCTGCGTGCTGGACGAGGTCGACGCGCCGCTCGACGACAGCAATGTCGACCGGTTCTGCTCGCTTGTCGCAGAATTGGCAGAAAAGAGCGGCACCCGCTTTATTGTCGTGACCCATCATCGCATGACCATGTCGCGAGTCGATCGCCTCTATGGAGTAACAATGGTCGAGCGCGGCGTTTCGCAGCTTGTTTCGGTCGATTTGTCAGAAGCCGAACAGTGGCGCCAAAGCGCCTGACCGGGCGTCAACGAAATGCTATTTTATACAAATATATCAAATTGTTACGTCTTTTTGGGAAGTTGTTGACAGGCCCGAAACCAAACACTATGGTTCACCCGCTTTTTCGATTGCGGACTCGTGCACGGATGGAGTTCGGGGGCTGGGTTTCATGAGCAAGGAGAAACCACCGCCTTCTCTTGATGATCTTGATACGCGTCTCAAGAAACTCCAGGAAGAGCGGCAGCGTTCCAAAAGCTTGGGCATGCCGCCAACCCGGATGGGACAATCCCTGCATCTCGGGATCGAAATGGCAGCTACGTTGGCGGTCGGAGCAGGAATTGGCTGGTTTCTTGACCGTTGGCTGGACACCACGCCTTGGTTGCTAATCGTCTTTCTCCTCTTGGGGATCGGAGCGGGACTGAGCAACGCCTTCAGGCTGGCGAGGCGTTACGGCGAAGAACTGACGCGGCGCGATAAAGAAGGCGGACCAGAAAAGGGCGGCACGCCGCCACGAAAAGAAGAGTAATAAAGGAGCGGCAGACCCGTGGCATCGGCAGGAAACGGCGGTAGCGGAGAACATCACGGACCGCTAGATCAATTCACGATCAAGCGTTTCGTCGAGATTGACCTCGGTGGCTTTGACGCATCCTTTACCAATTCATCGCTCTTGATGGTGGCAGCGGTCGTCGTAATCTTCCTGCTGACGACGCTCGGTATGGGACGCGGACGGCTCGTCCCAGGGCGCCTCCAATCGGTAGTCGAAATGCTTTATGAGCTCGTCGCCAACATGCTCGGTGACGTCGTCGGCGGACGTGCAGCAAAACGTTTCTTCCCCTTTGTCTTCAGCCTCTTCACTTTCCTGCTGCTGGGCAATCTCTTAGGGCTGATCCCCTTTAGCTTCACCTTCACTAGCCATATTATTGTCACCATTACCTTTGCGCTGGTGATCTTCGTCGGCGTTACAATTCTGGCAATTATTATTCACAAGCATAAATTCCTCGGCTTCTTCCTGCCGCCGGGGGTACCAATGTGGATGGCACCGCTCTTAGTGCCCATCGAGATCGTTTCCTACATCGCACGCCCGATTAGTCTAGCGGTGCGGTTGTTTGCAAATATGATGGCTGGGCACAGCATACTGCACGTCTTCGGCGGCTTCGTCTTCGCCCTCGGATTTTTTGGCTTTTTGCCGTTCGCCTTCATCATCGCGCTTTACGGGTTGGAACTGCTAGTCGCCGTACTACAGGCCTATGTGTTTGCAATTCTGACTTGTCTCTATATACGCGACGCGATCTATCTGCATCATGAATAGATTGGACCAAATCACACGCAATTTCTACGAAACACAAGCAAGGGAACGAAATCATGGACGCTGAATCAGCAAAACTTCTTGGATCACTCATCGGTGGTGGACTAGCCACCATCGGCGTGGCGGGCTCTGGCGTGGGAATCGGTATCATCTTTGGTAATTACATCTCCGCGGCGGGCCGTAATCCAGCAGCGGCGCCAAAACTGTTCGGCAACGTGCTACTGGGCTTCGCGCTCACCGAGGCAATCGCGCTATTCGCGCTCGTCATGGCCTTCATCATCCTCTTCGGTAGCTGAAGCCGTGGTTGCCAGAGGGCGGCTAATTGGACCGCCCACTTGACCAATCGCTCGGAGAGCAATCATGCCCCAGCTTGATGGACTTACCTATGGGACTCAGGTCTTTTGGCTTGTTGTTACCTTCACCGTTTTGCTTATTTTGATGTGGGCAATTGCGCTGCCGCGTATCGGCCGCGTGCTGGAGCAACGCCGCAAGCATATAGAAGATGACCTTGCGGACGCGGAGAAGTTCAAGCGAGAATCGGAGGAGGCCATCAAATCCTATGAGGCTTCCCTCTCCGAAGCGCGGTCCAAAGCGCATCAATTACTGTCGGAAACCCAGGCCAAACTGGATGAGCAGGCTAACGAACAGCGCATCCGGCTAGACGCCGAGTTGGCGGAAAAGCAGGCTGAAGCAGAAGTGCGCATCGGGGAGGCGCGCCAGCAGGCACTCTCCAGTGTGCGTGAGGTGGCGGTCGAGGCGGCGCGTGCCGCGACGAACCGGTTGATCGGCTTGGAGCCAACTCAGGAAGCCGCCGACGCCGCAGTCGACAAAAAAGGCCGAAGCCATGGGTAGGCTACAACGCTGGGCCAAGGTACCAGAAAACTGGCTACTCGTCGCTGCTTTCGCCTTTGTAATCGCCGGCTCATCAATCACTCAGAACGCCAATTTCTGGATCCTTATCGCCTTCCTCACCTTCTTTGGCGTTTTCGGCCGTAAGGCCTGGAGAGCGATCAAGACTACTCTCGACGGTCGACGAGACAAAATCCAAGCCGAGCTCGACGAAGCCCAGCGTCTGCGAGAAGAAGCGCAAAGCGTGCTTGCTGATTATGAGCGCAAAAAGCGCGAAGCCGAGGAAGAGGCGACGAAGATGGTTGAGTCCGCCAAGATTGAAGCGGAGCGCCACGCCAACGATGCGCGGCGTGCCTTGGAAGAGACCATGCGACGGCGCGAGGAAGCTGCTGTGCAGCGAATCCAGCAGGCTGAAGCTGACGCGCTTAGGGAAGTACGCGAGATGGCTGCCGACCTTGCCGTCCAGGCAACCGCCGAGCTAATCCGCGAAAATCTCGACGAGACCCGCTCTGATACGATGATAGAAAAGGCAATCCGCGAAGTTGGCGAAAAATTACATTAACTTGAAAGAAGACCAGAATTAACAGCAAAACCCCGCCGGAGAGATCAGGCGGGGTTTTTATTGATCCTTTTTCGCGTGGCCGGTACATAAAAATTGATGATTAAATAATGTGACACACCCTGCGATGAGTTGGCCCTGGCCAGCTTATTCAAGCCCCAGCTCATAATCGTAAAGAATTTTTGCTAACCCTCGCCTTCGAGCCACTCATTGGTACAGCTCAAAAGCAACACGAGACAGAAGGTGCTAAAATATTCGTCAAAATCCTTCTACAAGGCCCAGTTCTCGGAGAAGATAAAGCAACGAGGAACGACAACGCGTCGATCAGCTCTTTTCTTAGCCGGCAGATAGGCGACCGGTGATACTTTATCACTCATTTCGACCTTCCCTCCTTAATCTGTCCGACGGTCACATCCGAAGGGCGCCTAGAATTTATTCCGCCGCGTTCTGGTATGCATCAAGCGGCGGGCAGGCGCAAATTAGATTACGATCCCCATAAACTTGGTCAATGCGCGCGACTGGCGGCCAATATTTACCAGCTCGAAGGGAATCGACTGGAAATGCTGCTTCTTCGCGACTATAAGCATGTCGCCAAGTATCGGAAGCAACTTCATCGAGAGTATGAGGCGCACCAACAAGGGGATTGTCCTCAGCACTCCAATGTCCGTCCTCGACGCGCTTGATCTCGCCGCGAATTGAGATCATCGCTTCGATGAAACGGTCGAGCTCCGCTAAAGGTTCGCTTTCTGTCGGTTCTATCATCAAAGTGCCTGCAACGGGAAAAGACATGGTGGGCGCGTGGAAGCCATAATCCATCAGCCGCTTAGCAACATCTTCAACAGTAACTCCGGAGCTCTCTTTAAGCGGACGGAGGTCGACGATGCATTCATGAGCCACCCGGCCCTGTTCGCCACGATAGAGCACGGGATAATGGGGACTCAGCTTTTCAGCGATGTAATTGGCACTGAGAATGGCGGTTTGCGTCGCCTTGATCAACCCGGCTCTGCCCATCATGGCGATATAGGCCCACGAAATTGGTAGGATGCCGGCAGAGCCGAAGGGTGCAGCGGAGACCGCACCAGGCCCCTCTCCTACCCCAAGTGGATGGCCGGGTAAATGGGGTGCAAGATGGGCACGCACGCCGATTGGCCCGACCCCGGGACCACCGCCACCATGGGGGATGCAGAAAGTCTTGTGCAAATTCATATGCGCAACGTCGGGACCAAACTCGCCGGGCAAGCTGAGGCCAAGTAGCGCGTTAAGATTGGCACCGTCGAGATAGACTTGACCACCCGCCCGGTGGACAATCTCGCAGATCTCAACGATCGCCGTCTCGAACACACCATGGGTCGAGGGGTAGGTCACCATCAGGGCGGAAAGTCGCTCACCATGCTCCGCTACCTTGGCTTTTAGGTCGGCAACATCGACATTGCCGCTCGAATCGCAAGCGACCACCACCACATTGAGCCCAGCCATCACCGCGCTCGCCGGATTGGTACCATGGGCCGAGCTCGGGATTAGGCAAATATCGCGCGCGCGGCCACCGTTCGCTTTATGATAGTCTCGGATCGCCAACAGACCGGCATATTCCCCCTGACTGCCCGCATTGGGTTGCAGCGATACGGCGGCAAAGCCAGTGACTTCGCATAGCATGCGCTCGAGGCCCTTAATTAACTCCTTGTAACCCGCTACCTGACCCTCTGGCGTAAAGGGGTGCACACGGCTGAAACCAGGCAGTGTCACCGGGATCATCTCTGGTGTGGCATTCAGTTTCATGGTGCAAGAGCCGAGCGGGATCATCGAGTGATTGAGGTTAATGTCCTTTAGCTCAAGACGGTGCATATAGCGTAGCATCTCCGTCTCGGATCGCTGCGTGTTGAATAAAGCATGAGTCAGGATTGGTGATTGCCGGCGCGAATCGATTGGAATGCCTTCCGAAACCTCATCGTCAAGATCGATCGCTTTGATGCCGGGCGGGCCATCCGGCGAGAATATTTCAAACAGCCGGTCTATGTCCGCAACAAGAGTAGTTTCATCGAGCGCAATACCAAGACGGTTACCATCCACAGGGCGTAGATTGATGCCCGCATCAACGGCGCGGGCGAGCGTTGCCTCAGCACTACCAGGAAGCTCGACGGTAAGAGTATCGAACCAGGTTCTGTTAGTAACAGTTACACCGAGACGGACAAGACCGGCAGCAAGGATCGAGGTTAAGCGATGGACGCGTCCAGCGATGATATTAAGTCCCTCTGGCCCGTGATAGACCGCATACATCGCAGCGATGACGGCAAGCAGAACCTGCGCCGTGCAGATATTGCTGGTCGCCTTTTCGCGGCGGATATGCTGCTCGCGGGTCTGCAATGCAAGACGAAGCGCCGGTTGCCCAGCCTTGTCGACTGAAACACCGACGATACGCCCGGGCATGGCGCGCCTATATTTCTCATGAGTGGCGAAAAAGGCGGCGTGCGGCCCTCCATAACCCATCGGCACACCGAAACGCTGAGCGCTACCGACGACGATGTCTGCGCCGAACTCTCCTGGCGGAATGAGGCAAACCAGGGCGAGGAGATCAGCAGCGATAGTGACCAGCATACCCCTATCATGCGCTGCATCGATAAAGCCGCGATAATCCTCAATACCACCGCCGGTCGCAGGATATTGCAACAATGCGCCAAAATAATCGCCATTCTCTAATGCCGTGCGGTGATCACCGACCACGATGTCAATGCCGATGGGCTCGGCACGGGTCTTCAGGACAGCAATGGTCTGGGGGTGGCATTCATCGGAAACGAAATAACGATTGCCGAGATTCTTTGTCGCGCCATGGCTCATATGGACCGCCTCAGCGGCGGCCGTCGCTTCGTCCAGGAGCGAGGCGTTGGCACAGTCCATGCCAGTCAAATCCATCACCATAGTCTGGAACACGAGGAGCGCTTCGAGCCGTCCCTGGCTGATTTCGGGCTGATAGGGGGTATAGGCGGTATACCAGCCTGGATTCTCAAGAAGGTTGCGCAAGATCACTGGCGGCGTGTGTGTGTCGTAATAACCCATACCTATCATCGAGGTGGCAGTCTCGTTGCGCGCCGCCAAGGCAGCAAGCTCCGCCAAAACATCTTGCTCAGTACGGGCTCCTGGGATCGTATCGGGAAATTCCGCGCGGATCGCGTCGGGCACCGATTCATCAATCAATGCCTCCAAACTTTTGAGACCAAGAAATGCAAGCATTTCAGTGATATCAGATTCGCTCGGCCCGATATGGCGATGAATAAATGCGTCCTCGGCCTGCAACGCAGTCAAATCGAGTTTATCCCCTGGCATGCTTCGTCCCCCGCTTGATCTCTTGCGCCACCTACTCCAAGCTGGCAGTGAACTCGCCATAAACGGCTTCATCCATCAGCTTGTCGAGTTCCGCCACATCGTCGAGTTTGAGCTTGAAGAACCAGCCCTCACCCGTGGCATCGCTGTTTACCAGCGCCGGGTCGTCTTCAAGTGCGATGTTTACATCAGTCACCGCGCCACTAACCGGCGCGTAGACCTCGCTTGCAGCCTTAACAGATTCGACGACGGCGGCCTGGGCTCCGGCGGTTATCTGCTTGCCGATCTCCGGCAACTCGACATATACGACATCGCCGAGTTGCTCTTGGGCGTAATCAGAAATTCCGACCGTCGCACTGTCACCCTCGACACGCAGCCACTCATGATCCTTGCTGAATTTGAGATCGCTCATCATTCTTCCCCAATTTTTTCCTTAGCCACTGTGATAGCTGTGCTTAACAAACGGCAATTTAACTATTTGTGCCGCAATGGTTTTGCCACGCACCAATAAGCCAACCTTGGTACCAATTTCGGCTGATTTCGCATCGACATCCCCCATCGCCACTGGGCCGCCTACGCTCGGCCCAAATCCGCCGCTGGTGATTTTTCCGACCGTCTCGCCGTCGATATTAATAATTTCCGCACCCTCCCGTGCCGGCGCTCGGCCTTCTGGCAAAACACCAACCCGCCGGCGCTTTGGGCCATCGGCGATTTCGCTTAGGATTCGTTCTGCACCTGGGAAACCGCCCTCGGCGCGTCGTCGCTTGCTGATTGACCAAGCGAGACCGGCTTCCACCGGCGAAGTGGTTTCGTTGATATCATGGCCATAGAGGCAGAGACCGGCTTCGAGACGGAGTGAATCTCGCGCGCCTAGGCCAGCCGGTTCGATTCCTGGATCCGCTGCCAGTATGTTCCAAATATGCTGTGCCGATTCGGCATAGACGGATATCTCGAAACCGTCCTCACCGGTATAGCCGGAGCGCAACACAGTGACGTCAATACCGGCAATCGACATGGTGGCGGCGCTCATGAAGCCGAGCTCTGCTACCGCCGGGGCGTGGCGCGCCAGAGCGCTGGCAGCATGAGGCCCCTGAAGTGCAATTAGCGCTTTGTCGTCATGCATCACTATGTCAAGTGAGTCACGAAAGGTGATTTCCAAATGGTCCAGATCAGCATGCTTGCGGTCTGCATTGACCACCAGCATTAGACGACCATCGGCATTCGTAACAATGAGATCGTCTTTGATGCCACCATTATCATCTGTGAACTGAGTGTAGCGAGAGCGCCAGGTTTTAAGACCAATGATGTCACCAGTCACCAGAGATTCGAGGGCATGGGCCGCACCATCGCCCCAGATGCTGATTTGTCCCATATGGCTAACATCGAACAGTGAAGCATTTGCGCGAGTGTGGAGATGCTCGGATATTATGCCCGCGGGATAATTTAGTGGCATGGCATAGCCAGCGAACGGCACCATCTTAGCACCCGCGGCAACATGGCAATCATATAGTGAGGTGGACTTAACCACCTTCTCTCTGTTCTCTCCGCCCATTTCAACTCCAGCTACAAAAACAAGCACGCCGTCGATCCTGAATTAGGACCTACCGGCGCCCCCTCTGTCTCCGTACCTGAAAGATTGACCAGCTCGAGCGCACTAATGCTTCGGCGGCTTTCCCCTTCGGTGAGGCTGGGCGACGAAAAAATGCACCTGCCTTCTTTCCAGAGTCACATTCCCCTACGGTCCTCGGTGCCTGAGAGTTTTTGGGACCTTTGCTCCTTCGGCGTCCGCCGGCGGTTATGCCAGCAAATCTCTCCCGCAAGGTTCAACTGTGTCGACCGGACGAAAACAATTTTAGCTTCTGTGGCTCTCTGGTCAACCACATCAGTCACCGTTCGCGCGACGAATATCCTCGAGCTGAGCGGGGGTGAGCTGGATGCCTACAAAGCTTTTATAATCAGAGCCGTCATCATCCCTTGGATACGGTATGATTTGGAGCAGCTCCTCAATATTTTGTGTACGCACCACATTGCCCTCGAATTCGAGAGTCACAAAAAACTGCTTCTTGTTGAGAATGTTTTTGCTCGGATCCGCCACGGCCACGAAATATGGAATTTCGATTCGGTCTTGCTCGGCCGCGGGACCTCGATTGGCAACGAAAAGAATGTTGAAATCGACCGTCACCCGGTTACCAATGTCGTCAAATTCGTAATCGCATCCATAGGCAAGATCGCGGATCTCCACCTGATAGGTGACATCAGTCAAATCACGCCCAGGTCCCGGTCGGTAGAGTGTAACCTGCTTCGCCCGATCCATGATGGAGACAAGAGGACAGGGCGGCGGCGGATCGGCGAACAGGCCACAAGACACGAGTGGCAGACCGAGCATCGCCAAGGCAAGAAGTCGAATGCCCCAGCGCGCGCATAAATTACACCTAATTGTGTCCAATGGTATCAATTCTATAGCTTCCCGTGCGTACCGTCGCAAAAAGGTTGGCCGACAGTTTGCTTGCAATCACAAAGCCAATAGGCGCCTGTCTTCTCAGCGAGAAATATCATCGTCTTCAAGGTCAGTCGAGGAATGGGAATCATCACAAAAAGGTTGCATCGCGCTCAGCCCATAGCAGCACCAAGCGTATTTCCTACCCCCTTCCAACTCCGCCTCGTAAGGAGTTTTGTTTGCAGTTTTTGATCCGCGCATTATCCCTGAATTCCTATGCCATAAAACACCGTAACGACGAATGTAGCCATCGTCCTGGCTCCGGACAAGTGCAGGTGAACAAAGCCTTGTACACAGATTCACTCGCCCATTACGGCGTTCTAGAACCAGTCAGATTCGACTACCGTCACCCGGTAAGGTCTAGTACCTTTTAGTTAAATCAGATGCGTGGCCCCAGTTAATTCCAACTGCATAGTATTTGCTTTAGAATATGCGCTACGCGCCAACCGGCGCACCACCAACAATCTTCATACGCTCCCATGGCCGTCTACACCGCCGTTTCGGATCAAAAACTTAAACACTTTCTAGCCGATTATGACATTGGCCGCGCGATATCATTCAAGGGTATCGCCGAGGGAGTGGAGAACTCTAACTATTTCCTTCTGACGGATAAGGGACCGCATATTCTCACCCTTTACGAAAAGCGGGTGGCGCCAGATGATCTGCCTTTTTTTCTCGGCCTAATGAAGCATCTGGCGGGACGTGGCATCGTCTGCCCGACGCCGATTCACGGTCGCGACGGCGAGGTCCTACGCACATTGTGCGGCCGACCGGCGGCGATTACGAGTTTTCTCTCGGGCGTCTGGCCGCTAAGCCCTGCGCCAGTCCATTGTGGACCTTTAGGTGAAGCCCTAGCCAAGATGCATATAGCTGGCCTCGACTATCCGGTTCGTCGGGAAAATTCGCTTTCGGTAGTTGGCTGGCAGGCGCTTTTAGCTGAGACTCGAGAGCGCGCCAACGATTTCGCGCCAGGTCTAGCAAAGGAACTGGAGCAAGAACTAGACGAGGTCTCAGCGCTTTGGCCCGACGATCTGCCAGAAGGAATCATCCATGCCGATCTCTTTCCCGACAACGTGTTTTACGAGGGTGGCAAACTAACAGGGCTGATCGACTTCTATTTTGCCTGCAATGACTTCCTCGCCTATGATCTTGCAGTCTGCCTCAATGCCTGGTGCTTCGAGCCGAATGTGAGCTTCAACGTCACCAAGGCACGCCTAATGATCAACGCTTATCGCAAGGTGCGCCCGTGCAGCGATGCAGAGCTTAGCGCCCTACCGCTCTTGGCGCGTGGCTCAGCTCTACGCTTCCTGCTTACTCGCCTCTATGACTGGCTCAACCAAGTGGATGGAGCTATGGTGAAGCCGAAGGATCCTACGGAATATATCAAGAAATTGCGTTTTCACCGCGACCTCTCAGGGCCCGGAGCCTATGGTGTCGAATGAGTGCAGATGACAGAAACATCGGGCGTGTGCGCATCTATACGGATGGTGCGTGCAGTGGCAATCCAGGACCAGGTGGCTGGGGCGCAGTGCTAATCTATAATGGCAAGAGAAAAGAGATTTTTGGTGGCGAGGCGGATACCACCAACAACCGCATGGAGTTGACGGCCGCAATTTGTGCCCTAGACGCACTCAAACGGCGGAGTAAGGTAGATCTCTATACAGACAGCCGTTATGTGATGAACGGCATTACAAAATGGATCTTGAACTGGAAAGCCAAGAATTGGCGAACGGAAAACAGAAAGCCCGTTAAGAATGTCGACCTTTGGCATCTTCTGGACGAGAAGACTAGCAACCACGATATTTCTTGGCATTGGGTCAAGGGCCACGACGGTGATCCGGAGAACGAGCGCGCGGACGCTCTTGCCCGACGTGGAATCAGCGCCACAATCCCGCCATGAAGGCCACGCGTAGGCAGGTGCAGCCGTTGAGGCATTCGATCGGCTTTGCTGCCCCAGTGGCCATACTTACATAAAAAGGCCGCTACCAAAGAGCGAAGATCGCCAAAATGATCCTACGCGCAATAAATTTCGGGCAAGAAAGCGATGTCAGGAATAAGGAGTTTTAAAGTTGCTCCAACAAGTGCTCAGCACTGCTCACGTCCAACTCGCCAGGATTACTTTCAACATTGAGAGCGCTAATGGTGCCGTCATCAACGAGCATAGAATAACGTGTCGAGCGCTCGCCAAGACCGAAGCCGGAACCATCGAGGGTAAGTCCGGTGGCACGCGCAAATTCTCCATTGCCATCAGCAAGCATTTCCACCGCATCACCTGCGCTAGCCGACTCGCCCCAGGCTTGCATCACGAAAGCGTCGTTTACCGAAACACAGGCGATGGCGGCAATGCCCTTCGCCTTAAGCGCATCCGCATTACCAATAAAGCCGGGCAGATGTTGCGCCGAGCAGGTCGGTGTGAAGGCACCCGGAACCGAGAACAACGCCACCTTACGGTCCTTAAAGTATTCGTCGGTCAAAACGTCGATAAGACCATCAGAGGTCAGTTTCTTGAAATTGACCGAGGGTACTTTGTCACCAACTTTGATCATCATCATCCCGCTCCCTGAATCACATTGAAAAATCCGCTAAGTCCGCAACTAAAAACAACTGAGCGCCGCAGAGCGTTAATATGCTGGGCGAGCCACTGCTTTGCAATGGCCAAGAAAGGGTCAAAATGGAAGTAATAACTAAAAATTTCCTAAGGAAACTGTTGTCACCCATAAAGTGAATTGAGACACTAGCTTTAGTCCTGTGATCACAATGGACTGGGCTGGGAGCAGAGCCATGAACGCACCATCGCCTTATTTTGAGAGCCAACTTCTTGTGGCCATGCCAACTATGCCGGACCCGCGTTTCGAGCGGTCGGTGGTCTATCTGTGCGCCCATTCTGAAGAGGGTGCTATGGGGATCGTCGTCAACAAGCCACTCCAATCGCTGAGCTTCTCCGAATTGCTCGACCACCTGAAGATCGAAACGGAAAGCTTGGACGATCGCATTCGGGTGCATTTCGGCGGCCCGGTAGAAGCAGCTCGCGGCTTCGTGCTGCACTCCTCAGATTATATGCATGACGCCACAATGATGGTTGATGACGAGTTTGCCCTAACGGCAACAGTGGATGTACTTAAGGCCTTAGCTGAGGGCAAAGGACCACGCGACAGCCTGCTCGCACTCGGTTATGCCGGCTGGGCCCCAGGTCAGCTCGACGAGGAAATTCAGAACAACGGCTGGTTAACCGTACCCGCTGATGAAGAAGTCGTCTTCCATTTGCAAAATGACTTGAAGTGGCAGTCAGCCGTCGGCCGGCTTGGCGTGGACATTTCCAATCTCTCGGGCGACATCGGCCATGCTTGATCTTGTCAATCGGTTCGGCGCCAATCGTCAGCAATCATCGCGAATAGAAGGTGGTCACGCCAACCGCTGTTGATCTTAAGATATTTTCGCGCATAACCCTCGCGGCGAAAGCCACAGCGCATGAGAAGTGCCTGGCTGGCATCGTTATTGGGCATACAAGCTGCCTCAACCCGGTGCATCCCAAGGACCAAAAAGCAGTGCTCTAGCACGCAAGTAAGGCCCTCAGTCATGTAACCGCCTCCAGCGAAAGACTCGCCGATCCAGTAACCGACACTGCAGCTCTGGGCCACGCCGCGCTGCACATTGCTCAAGGTAATGCCGCCCATCAACGTATCGTCCGAGCGTCGAATCAGAAAATAAGCATAACTCACATCGTCATTTGCGTCCCGCTGTTGACGGCGCAGACGACGGCGATAGGTGGCACGGCTATGGGCATCGTTCGCCCAAGCTGGCTCCCAGGGAGTGAGAAAATTGCGCGATGCAGTACGAAGCTCGGCCCAGGCCTGCCAATCCTGCCCTTCCGGTGGGCGTACCCTCACGTTAGGGCCAAGAAGATGTAATTTATCGCGCCCTAAACGCGACTTATGCAGCACTGACATCAACCGAAGCGCGCCGCCAAACGTTCATAATTTTCAAGTTCGGCGATCGGCCCGAGGGCGGCAAGGCTAGGCCTACTCCCGCCGAAAATGCATGCCGCCACTCGCACGACATCGTCAGCCTGGATAGTGTCAATCTTCTCCAAGATTTCGTCTATCGGGATGGCACGGCCGAAGATCAGCATATGCCGCCCAAGACGCTCGCAGCGCGACGAACTTGATTCGAGGGACATAAGCAGGCCTGCTTTGAGCTGGGCACGGGCGCGCGCAACCTCCTCAGGTGTAACGGTGCCACAAACCTTATGCAATTCATCAGCAATCACCGGGGTCAACTCAGATAGCTTATCGGGGCTGGTGCCGCAATACACGCCAAACACACCGCCGTCGCTATAAGACGAGGCGAAGGAAAAGACGCTGTAGGCAAGGCCCCGTCGCTCCCGGATTTCCTGAAAGAGCCTCGACGACATGCCGCCGCCTAGAAGCACCGAGAGAAGCTGCACAGTGTAGAAGTCCGCATCGGCATATGCGATTCCGTTAAACCCAAGCACAAGATGCGATTGTTCGAGTTCCCGGGCGATGCGCGAATCGCCCCCATGATAATCCGCTCGCAAACCGTTAATCGCATCAATTCTCGGTAGAGAATCAAAAGCCTCCGCTACCAGTTCTACCAGCTGTTCGTGCTCGAGTCGCCCGGCACCAACAACCACCATGCGCCCGGTGCTGTAGTGCCTTCCCATATATTCAGCCAGTACCTGGCGCGAATAATTTGCAACCTGAACCGCCGGACCAAGAATCGATCGCCCAAGAGGCTGGTTTGGATAAACGGTCTCTTGAAACTGATCAAACACCGCATCGTCTGGAGTGTCATGAGCCTGGGCGATTTCCTGGATCACAACCGCACGCTCGCGTTCCAACTCCTCCTCGGCAAAAGTCGAATGCTGCAGGATATCGGCGAGGATATCGACCGCCAGCGCGACGTCTCCCTTCATCACCTTAGCGTAGTATGCAGTTTGCTCACGCGAGGTATAAGCGTTTACATGACCACCCACCGCTTCGATCTCTTCGGCAATGGATAGCGCACTGCGCCGATTGGTTCCCTTGAAAGCCATATGCTCCAAGAGATGGGAAACGCCATTATTCTCGGCGCTTTCATAGCGCGCGCCAACATCGACCCAAACGCCAACCGAAGCGGTTTCAAATTGCGGCATGTCCTCGCTGACAATGCGTAGACCGTTCGCCAAGACGGAGACCCGCGTCGTCACGCGACCTTCCCCTCCTTATGACTCGCCGCGGCCAGGGAAACGAATTCCTTTACTGCAGCTAAATCATTAGGTAGTTGCGTCACTCGCTCAGGACGCTGCAGAAGATCGGCTAGCGCGGGCGGCAACTCAGGACGGATGCCCGTCGCCTTCTCTACCGCGTCGGGAAATTTTGCGGGGTGGGCGGTTGCAAGACAAATAGTCGGCATGTTGGTCACATTACCTTCTGCAACAACGAGGCCAGTGGCGCTGTGCGGGTCGATCAACATGCCACATTGCTGCCAAGCACGCGCCATGCAATCAAGCGCTTGTTCATCTTCAACACGGCGCGCTGCGAAATGGTGGCGTGCCACTGCAAGCTTGTCCGCTGATACATTAAAACCATCGCCGGTTTCAAGATCGTTGATCAGCGTCCGAACTTCAGCACCGTCGCGGCCGTATAGCTCAAAGAGGAGACGTTCGAAATTGCTCGCCACCTGAATGTCCATGCTCGGGTTGATGCTGGCGACGACTTCGTTCTTGCGGTAGCCAGAACCCGCGAAGAAACGGGCCAGTATATCGTTAGCATTGGTTGCGATTAGCATGCCAGCGATGGGAAATCCAAGCGCCGCCGCAACATACCCGGAATAAACATTTCCGAAATTTCCCGTTGGCACCGCGAAACGCGCTGGCCTGTCCCCTGTGCCAAGGGCGAGCGCAGCATAAGCGTAATAGACCGTCTGCAACATAATGCGCGCCCAGTTGATTGAATTGACTGCCGCGAGGTGGTTCGCATCACGGAAAGTCAGATCACCAAAGGTGGCTTTTACCAGAGCCTGACAATCGTCGAAGGTGCCCTCGATCGCGATATTATGGACATTGGGCGCATCCACCGTGGTCATCTGCCGACGCTGCACTTCCGAAACCCGTCCTGCCGGATGGAGGATTACGATGGAGAGATTGTCGCACCCTCGACAGGCCTCAATGGCAGCAGATCCCGTATCGCCGGAGGTCGCACCAAGGATGGTTAGATGCTGACCACGACTCGCCACTACATAATCGAACAAGCGACCAACCAATTGTAGTGCGTAATCTTTGAATGAGAGGGTGGGGCCGTGAAAGAGCTCCATCAGCCACAGATTAGAGTCGAGTTGAGTAAGTGGCGCTGTCGCCGGGTGATCGAAAGCGGCATAACATTCCCGCGCCATGCGTTCGAGCGCCTTGGCCTCGATTGCATCACCGACGAAGCATTTCGTCAAACGACCAACGAGGCTAGCATAATCTAACGCCGCAAGTTGTTCAATTTCAGCGGACGAAAAGGGGTCCGGCCAGCATTCTGGCACGAATAACCCGCCATCACGGGCCAGCCCGGAGAGCAGTACATCCTCGAAAGTCGCGGCCGCATCATCCGCACGGCGGGTGCTTACGTAACGCATGGGTAGCGACCCTCAGGTGTAATCGAACAGCGCACCAGATTATACGCCGCACCGCCACCGGAGCAAGCCGACCTCGTGCATCGCTCACGCAAGATACCGCGCCCCCAAATGGGCCTTGAAGGCATCCGTCGCAAGCGGGAGGCCAGTGGCGCGTTCAATCAGCTGGTGACTAGAATAACGCGATGCTTGGCTATGTACCTTATCGCCGAGCCAAGCGATCAGGTCCTGGAATTCGCCACTGGTGAGCGCATTGTCGATATCAGCCAGTTGAGCGCGTGCGCTGGAAAAGAGTTGTGCCGCGATCAGCGCACCGAGCGTGTAGCTTGGAAAATAGCCAATCTCTCCCGCCGCCCAGTGTATATCCTGTAGGCAGCCGTCCCTGTCAGTCTCTGGCGTCAGACCAAGAAATTCCAGCATGCCCTCATTCCAGGCACCGGGCAAGTCTGATGCTCGCAGATCACCCTTGATCATCGCCTTCTCCAGGCGATAACGCAGCATGATATGAAATGGGTAGGTCACCTCGTCAGCATCAACGCGGATGAACCCGGGCTCGACACGCAGCGCCAGTCTGTGAAGGTTGTCGGGTGAAAAAGCGACATCGGCGTCCGCCATGCCAAATGCCTCGCGTAGCAAGGGAGCGGCAAAACAGAAAAACTCGTTGCTGCGGCAGATCTGCATCTCCATAAGCAGAGATTGGCTCTCATGCAAACTCATACTGCGCGCCTCACCTACCGGTTGGGTATACCACTCGATAGGCAGTCCGCGCTCATAGATTGCATGGCCAGTTTCATGCAGCACCGCCATGAGCGATGAGGTGAAATTCACCTCGTCATAGCGCGTAGTGATGCGCACATCTTCAGAAACACCCCCACAAAAAGGGTGGTGACTCTCATCTAAGCGGCCATGTTCAAAATCAAAGCCAAGCCGCCTCATCAGCACACGGGACAGCGTTCGCTGTTTGTCAAGGGGGAACGGACCCTTGGGCACCACCGGTGCAGGCAGGGCACCCTGCTTATCTAGCACCTTCTCAAGGAAGTCAGGGAGGAACACCGCAAGATCCGTGAAAAATACGTCGATCTCAGTGCAAGTGAAACCAGGATCATAGCTGTCGATCAAGGCATCATAGTTGCTAAGCCCGACTGCCGCCGATTTAGCTGCGGCTTTTTCGCGCACCAAGGAAAGCAGCGATTCAAAAGCCTTTTGGAAGGTCGGGTAATCGTTGGATGCGCGTGCGCTTCGCCAGGCAAGCTCACATTCCGACGCGGCCGTGCTGAGTGCCGCCACCAAATCGGCAGGGAGCGCGTTAGCATGTGTCCAGCGGTGACGCATCTCCGTAAGATTTGCATCTTGCCAAGGGCTCAATGCGTCGCGCGTTGATTCCGCCTCACCGAGCAAACCAGCAAGGCGTGTATCCGTGATAATTTCGTGGCGAATTACGTCGAGTTCGGCAAGCTGTCGGGAACGCGCCTTAGCGCCACCCATCGGCATAATGGCAGCCCAATCCCATTGCAACACCGCCGCTGCACCACTCAAATGAGCAAGGCGCTCGAAACGCTCTTCGAGCTGTCGGTAAGCACTCAAGAACAGCTTTCCGCTTTCTTTCGCCGAGCACTGCGCAACATCAAATAGGTTATGCCCGCAAGGCACACGGCAAGCGCAAACCAGATGACTGCATATTGCAAATGCTCGTTTCTTAACTCGGTCTTTGTCTGCCCGCCTATAGGATAGCCTCCCGGATTGGCCGTCGGGCCAGCATCGACAAGATAATCCAGCGGTGCAAGATTTGCTTGACTATAAAGGGAGGGCAGATCAACCCAATACCAAAAATTCTCCTCCGGTACATTCTCTGGCGTCAACCATCCGGGAATATTGCTACTGACGACAAGACCTTCAATACGCACCAAGCCAGAGACTTGTCCATCGGCCCGGTGCACCGGATCTTTGCGGTCAGGCGGAACCCAACCACGATTAATGAGTAACACGCCGCCTCCATCTCTGCGCTCAAAAGGGGTAATCACATGATACCCAACATTACCGTTGTAGGAGCGTGCACCAAGATACATTTCTTGATCGTGGCGAAACACACCTTCAAACCAGACCGGCCGATAGAGCATGGCGTCAACATCCGCTACCTCGATTGGTAAAACAGCTGCTTCAGATTGAGACTGTACCTGGCGATATTCGTTCACACCGTTCTTCCAAACTAAGCGATGCACCTGCCAAGAGCCTAGTGCCAACAAAATCAGCACGCCCGGGATGGCTACAAATACGATCCAACGATGAGCGCGCCGCAAGGATACCTCACGAACTTTGGTCAAAATCCAAAACCTTATGTTTGTACTGGAGAGCGATCAGAATCGCCTTTGCCGGCCGAAGCGCTGCAACGCAGGCGCAGAAAATCATCGGCGCCCAGATCACGAGGTGCACCCAATAGGGCGGCTGATAGGCGAGCTCAACCCACATCGCCAAGGCAACGATAACCGCACCGACAATAAGCACCACGAAGACTGCTGGACCGTCACCGGCATCGTGTTGTCTGAGCTCCAAATTACAGACATTGCAATGCTCAGCCACTTGAAGATAGCCCGAATAAAGCCTCCCACGGCCGCACTTGGGACAGCGGCACAAAAAGCCGGCACGCAATGCACACACAGAAACGTTCCGCGTTTCAGCCATGTATTCGCCAAATCTCCCGTCAAAACTTCCCAACGCGGTCAGCATTTCCTAGGCCAACACGGCGATGCCTGCGAGCTCCTTTCGGGATTCGCAGGCACCTCAGAATTTTGGCTTTGCACCGCAGCAATCAATGCGGCGCAAAAAGCGGAGACGCTTAGGCGCCCCACCAATAGACCCAAACAAACAAGAACAACCAGACAACGTCAACAAAGTGCCAATACCAGGCTGCCGCCTCAAAACCAATGTGTTGTTCCGGCTTAAAATGACCCTTCATTGCACGCCACAGACAAACACCGAGGAATATCGCGCCAACGGTGACATGGAAACCGTGGAATCCGGTCGCCATGAAGAAGGTTGAGGAATAAATGCCGTCGCGGAATCCGAAATGCGCATGAGAATATTCATAGCCTTGCACGCACAAGAAAATGACGCCGAGGAGAACAGTCAGAGCCAAACCAGAGATCAGATGCTTACGGTTGTTATGCTTTAACGCGTGATGCGCCCAGGTACACGTCACACCCGATGTTAACAGTATGATGGTATTGATCAGTGGTAAGTCCCAGGGATACATCGTATCAACGCCTGGTGGCGGCCAAGTGAACTCAATGGTCTCCGGCGGCATGATCGAGGCGTTAAAGAACGCCCAAAAGAAGGCGGCGAAGAACATTACCTCGGAGGCAATAAAGAGCACCATGCCGAACCGCAGGCCTCGTGTTACAACCGGATTATGGGCACCTTCCTCAGTCGCTTCGCGTATCACGTCACGCCACCAAAAATACATGGTGGCCAGCGTCAGTGCAAAACCGATACACATCAGCCAAATTTGTTCGCCATGGAAATAAAGGATCGAGCCCCCCAACAGAGTGCCGCCTGCCAAGGCTCCGAGAACCGGCCAGGGGCTCGGCTTGACCATATGATAATCGTGGCCGTTAGTATGTGTCGTGTCGCTCATATCGTCACTCCGTGGTCCATGTCCGACCTTCGTAGGGATTTCGCTGATTCCATATCAGTTTTGTCTCGTCACGCGTTCGCGACTTGCAAGTTGCGCCTGCTCAACAAGATAATTTTCCAAGACCTCTTCCCCTTGATCAAAAAAAGTATAGGAAAGCGTGATTGTCTTGACGTCGTCCAAATTGCGGTCATCCACGATTTCTGGATCGACGAAAAAGGTGACGGGCAGTTCTGCACTTTCACCAGGCCTAAGCAGCTGCTCCTCGAAGCAAAAACAATCAATTTTGGTAAAATAGATACCCGCCTTTTGTGGAGTTACATTGAAAGTTGCGGTGCCTAATACAGTCCGATCGGATTCATTGATCGCTCTATAAAAGGCGAGACCGACCTCTCCAACACGCAAGCTGACCTCCCGTTGAATCGGCTTGAAACGCCAGGGTACATCGCTAGATACATCCGAATTAAACTGTACCGTCACTATTCTATCGCCAACCTCGGCCGGCGGTTGCTCCGCAGTCTGCGTCGTACCACCGAAACCTGTCACACGGCAAAACAAATCGTAGAGTGGCACTGCGGCGAAAGAGAGACCGACCATGCCGAATACCACTCCGCCGAGGATCACTAGGGTCAGACGTTTGCGTCTCAGAGAGAGGTCCACGTCAACCCCCTCCCATCCGCGCCAAAGTAATAAAGAAGAACAGTACCACCAAGCCTAGCAATACACCGGCCAGGGCATAGTTCCGCCATCGGCGACGGCGGTAATATTCCTTGTCAGGCATGGTTTCCATCATCGAATCAGAGTGTTACCGACAGACTACGATCGATTAACAGCAGCACGAAGATCAAAAAGAGGTAAAGGATTGAGAAGGGGAACATACGCCGGGCACTACGTTCACCAAGATCGCGCACTACAGCAACGGCATAGCCCAGAAAAATGAGACCAAGAGCAAGCGCACCACCGCCATAGAGTACGCCGGAGAGGCCGATCAAACAGGGCAAAAGCGTGACTGGGAGAAGCGCCATTGTATAAGCGAGGATCTGCCATGATGTCGCGCGCCTTCCGGAGACGACCGGTAGCATAGGTATCCCCGCCTTATCATAATCTCCCTGCTTATATAGCGCCAACGCCCAGAAATGCGGTGGCGTCCACAGGAAGATGATGGCGAATAGTACAACCGGCGCCCAAGCCACGTCTCCACCGACGGCAGCCCAACCTATCATCGGTGGAAATGCACCCGCGGCTCCACCGATAACGATATTTTGCGGCGTGCGGCGCTTTAGACCGATTGAGTAAATCACTACGTAAAAGAAGATTGTAAACGCCAACAAACCTGCCGCCATGCCGTTCACCGCAAGCGCCATCATTGAAACCGAAGCCACTGCAAGTGATATACCAAATCCCAGAGCAACATTAGGGGCTACACGGCCGGCGGGAATCGGGCGGTTCCGCGTGCGCGACATAAGCGCATCAATGTCACGATCCACCCACATATTGATTGCGCCCGATGCGCCTGCACCCACGGCAATGCAGAGGATAGCCACCACAGCCAGTACCGGGTGCAGACTTCCAGGCGCCAGCAGCATGCCTACCAAAGCAGTAAACACGACCAGTGACATCACGCGGGGCTTAAGTAGTGCTAGAAAATCGCGTACCGCGACTTCCTCGGCATACCTAGACCGCTCCTCTCCGGTCACCGTGTGGTCAATTGCCGTCACTTGTTCAGTGCCTTTCAGGTCGATCCGATCAACGGATGCGTGGCAGATCTTCGTGAGTATGGAACGGCGCCGGTGAATCGACAGTCCACTCTAACGTGTCTGCGCCCTCACCCCATGGATTGGGCTCGCACTTCTTGCCCCGGGTAAGAGTGTACAGAACAATAAAGAGAAACATCACGATTCCCGCGGCGGATATATAGGAGCCTAGGGTAGCGACCATATTCCAACCCGCATAGGCGTCCGGATAGTCCGGGATACGCCGCGGCATGCCAGCTGCGCCGAGAAAATGCATCGGGAAGAACGTCATATTGACGCCAATGAAAGTAATCCAAAAGTGAGCCTTTCCCAAAATCTCTGGGTATTGCCGACCGCACATTTTGCCCAACCAATAGTAAAAGCCCGCAAAAATTAGAAATGCGGCGGCAATCGCCATAGTGTAGTGGAAATGCCCAACGACGTAGTAGGTGTCGTGCAACGCAATATCAACGCCAGCATTAGCCAATACGATTCCTGTAACGCCACCAACAGTAAACAAGAAGATGAAGCCTAGCACCCACAATAGGGGTGTTTTGAATTCGATTGAACCGCCCCACATGGTAGCTAGCCAACTGAAAATCTTAATGCCTGTTGGTACCGCGATTACCATCGTCGCGGCCACAAAGTAAGCACGGGTGTTAACATCCATACCGACCGTATACATGTGGTGTGCCCACACGACAAAACCGATGAAGCCAATCGCTACCATAGCGTAGGCCATACCGAGATAACCGAATACAGGCTTGCGGGAAAAGGTCGAAATAATATGGCTGGCTATACCAAAACCCGGCAGAATGAGAATGTAAACTTCGGGATGGCCAAAGAACCAGAACAAGTGCTGGAACAGCACTGGGTCGCCGCCACCTGCAGGATCAAAAAATGTGGTGCCTACATTGCGATCTGTCAAAAGCATGGTGATCGCGCCTGCGAGTACCGGTAGCGATAGCAAGAGCAGGAAAGCAGTGACCAGAATTGACCAGGAGAAGAGTGGCATTTTGTGCAACGTCATACCCGGCGCACGCATGTTAAGAATAGTTGTAATAAAATTGATGGCACCCAGAATTGAAGAAGCGCCAGCTAAATGCAGTGCGAAAATTGCCATGTCCATTGCTGGCCCAGGCTGCCCGTAAGTCGATAGAGGTGCGTAGACTGTCCAACCGCCACCGACACCGGTTGCTCCACCCGCCGTGCTCGGCACAAAAAGCGAGCCTACCAAGAGTGCGCCCGCCGGAACCAAGAGCCAAAAGCTTATGTTGTTCATACGTGGGAATGCCATGTCAGGCGCACCAATCATCAACGGCACCATCCAGTTCCCCATACCTCCAATAAATGCAGGCATGACGAAGAAAAACACCATAATCAGGCCGTGGGAGGTAACAAAGACGTTAAAATAATGCGGGTTGTCAGCAAAAATCGACATGCCGGGCGATGAAAGTTCCGCTCGCATCAAAATCGAAAGCGCCGCGCCAACAACACCAAAGACCATCGCAAAGACGAGATACATCGTACCGATGTCTTTGTGATTAGTAGAATAAAGCCAACGGGTAATGCCGCGAGGCGCGTGATGGTCGGCGTGGGCGCCGTGTCCTACTTCGCTATGAGCCATGACTAGTGTCCCTCCTTACCCGCTTATTCCGTCACTTCAAGACGCGCCACTGCAACGTCCGAATCGCTTTCATCGCTAGCAAACTCTTCTTGAGCGTAAGCCGCCCACTCAGCATATTCCTCTTTCGAGACCGCCTTTACCTGGATTGGCATGAAGGCATGGTCACGGCCGCACAGTTCTGAACATTGACCGTAGTAAATGCCTTCCGTATCTACTCGAAACCAGCCTTCGTTAACTCGTCCCGGAATAGCGTCAATTTTGATTCCAAAGGAGGGAATCGTCCATGCATGGATTACGTCACCAGCTGTAACCAACAATCGAATGTTGGTGTCCACAGGCACAACAACCGTTTCATCAGTAGCAAGCAGTCTAGGCTGCCCGTCCTCAAGCTCATCCTCTTGCAGCATCACTGCGTCGAACGAGATATCCTCGCCAAGATCAGGGTACTCATAGGACCAATACCACTGATGACCGATCGCCTTAATAGTCATCTCTGGATCGTCTGTCCTATCCATATAGAAAAGTAGGCGGAGGGAAGGTACCGCTATTGCAACCAGAATAATTACAGGGACCACAGTCCAAATCACTTCAATCAGTGAATTGTGTGAGAACTTTTTTGGAGTTGGATTCCGCTTGCGATTGAAGCGAAGAAAAATATAAGCCATCAAACCTATCACAAAAACCGAGATAGCGACGCAAATCCAAAACAATATATCGTTAAGGCTTATGATCCGCTCCATCGTAGGACTATGCGCATCTTGAAAACCAAGCTGCCAATCCGTCGGCTGCTGTGCCGAAGTGACGCTGGCACCCGTGACGATTGTCGTCAGGAAAGCCGCTAGAGCGGTTAGTCTCGTATTAAGCATCATCCGTTTCCTTCACCCCAGCGATTAAATAAGCCGCCAGTTTGCTTGGCGCTGGCATGCAGGTGTTCGGGTGCGAATCCCACCGCAGCGCGGCCAGACTATAATTGCAGACAGCCTTGGATGTAAGCCATTACAGGGCCAAAACCGATGTGAGAGAGTAAATTTCTTCTCACACTAACGGCCGAAAGGAGAATTTTGAGAAATAATTCCTTTAAAACATTGATATATATACTATTTATACCGTACTTTGTCCGCTCTGTTCTCGGGCATGCCACTCTGCCGGACACCCTGCATGCGTCGAATTGTCGCGTATTTCTAAGCTATTTAAGAACTGAGAACGGCGCAGGGAACATTTATTTTTCTTAAAATGCTTGGCGCGCTGCAAATCGCGGCCATATGTTTGGTTATGGATTCAACCAACCCGCCGAGTCCCAATCAGGAATTTGATATGAGCGATTTCGCCACCACCGACGATCTGTTTTTCTCCCGCTCGGGACTTGATAGAGCACGCACAGAGAACATCCTGGAGGAAGCGCTCGACGGCATGGACGATGGCGAACTCTTTCTTGAATACCGTCAAAGCGAAAACTTCGCCTTCGACGATGGCCAGCTCAAAAGTGCGAGTTTCGATACGACACAAGGCTTCGGCCTGCGCGCGATCGCCGAAGAGGCAACGGGATATGCCCACGCCTCGGAACTGAGTGAGGACACAATTCGCCGTGCAGCCAAGACGGTAAAAGCCGTTCGCGACGGCCATTCCGGCAGCGTTTCACTGGCACCGCAGACCACCAACCATTCGCTCTATGACGACGACAATCCGCTCACAAGCCTGCCCTTCGAGGTAAAGATCTCGCTCCTTGGCGAAATTGATGCCTATGCGCGGGCGAGAGATCCTCGCGTCGATCAGGTGATGGTATCGCTTACCGGTGAATGGCAGGCGGTGCAGATTCTTCGAGCCAGTGGCCTGCGCGCTGCAGACATACGTCCCCTGGTGCGTCTCAACGTCTCGGTCATAGTGAAAGATGGTAACCGTCAAGAAACTGGCTCTTACGGTGTGGGCGGTCGGTCGAATTACGGCCAATATATTGCGCCCAGTGCTTGGCAAGGTCAGGTCGATGAAGCGTTGCGCCAAGCGCTGGTCAATCTCGAATCCGTGCCGGCACCCGCTGGCGAGTTCCCGGTAGTGCTTGGGCCCGGCTGGCCTGGTATCTTGTTACACGAAGCTATCGGCCACGGCCTCGAGGGTGATTTCAATCGCAAAAAAACCTCGGCCTTTGCTGGCCTTCTCGGTGAGCGCGTGGCGGCGGAGGGCGTCACGGTGATCGACGACGGTACCATTGGTGGGCGACGCGGCTCGTTGACCATCGACGACGAAGGAACACCAAGTGGCAGTACCACTCTGATAGAGAACGGAATCTTGCGCGGCTATCTACACGACCGCATGAACGCACGCCTGATGGGCATGGCGCCAACCGGCAACGGAAGGCGCGAAAGCTTCGCTCATGCTCCTCTGCCACGCATGACCAATACTTTCATGTTGGCCGGCGAGCGAGACCCAGAGGAGATCATCAAGCAAACCAAGCGCGGCATCTATGCGTGCAATTTCGGCGGCGGCCAGGTCGACATCACCTCTGGCAAATTTGTTTTCTCAGCCTCCGAGGCCTATCTTATCGAAGACGGCAAGACTACTGCACCCCTGAAAGGCGCAAGCCTGATCGGCAATGGCCCGGACGTGCTAACCAAGGTAAGTGCGATAGGTAATGATTTTGCCCTCGATCCGGGCGTCGGCACCTGCGGCAAGGCGGGTCAAGGCGTCCCCGTCGGCGTTGGCCTGCCGACCCTTCTTGTTAACGGGATTACCGTCGGTGGCACGCAGGCCTAATTAGCAGATTAACGCGGTAGTGCATTTCTGCTTCTCCAGGTGAACAAGACTTACTGCTCAATAGGCATATTCATCGAACAACGGATCTACGCTTTCGTTCCATCTCGTTGCATAGGCTTCAAGCAGGTCCTCCGCCGGAGTGCGGCCTGTGTCGGCGTGTTGCTGCAAGGTGGTGAGATACCCACGCTCGTCAGGATCATGATTGCCGGCAACAGCACGGCGTTCCAATCCATCTCGAGCGATGCGAACTACGTCGGACGCGATATCCTGGATCGATCGCCCCCCAAGCTCTGTTCGAAATCCGCTCCGCGCGACTTCTGCGTGAGCTCGGACAATTTCATCATATGGCCAGTCACAACAGAGTGCCTCCGCTTCGTTCAAGGCGGTAGAATCATAAAGCAATCCAACCCAAAGCGCCGGTAAAGCACAGAGTCGGCCCCATGGACCACCATCAGCGCCGCGTACTTCGATGTAACGTTTGACGCGAACCTCAGGAAAGATCGTCGTCATGTGATCCTCCCAATCCTTGATCGTCGGGCGCTCGCCTTCAAGGCCGGGCAGCTTGCCAGCAAGAAAATCCCGAAAGGACTGGCCGGAGACATCAATATAATTGCCGTCGCGGATGACGAAATACATCGGCACGTCGAGTACGTAATCGATATAACGCTCAAACCCCATCCCATCCTCGAAGGCAAAGGGGAGAAGGCCGCAACGATCCGGGTCGGTGCGCGTCCAGACATGGCTCCGGTAGCTAAAAAAGCCGCTGGGCTTGCCCTCAACAAAAGGCGAATTGGCAAACAACGCCACGGCTGCCGGTTGCAAGGCGAGCGAAACTCTTAGCTTACGCACCATATCAGACTCACTGTCGAAATCGAGATTGACCTGCACCGTGCAGGTGCGTGTCATCATATCAAGACCGAGATCGCCCCTGGTTGGCATGTATTTGCGCATTATCCCGTAACGCCCTTTGGGCATCCAGGATATGTCATCGCGCTTCCATTTTGGTTGAAAGCCAAGACCGAGAAAGCCAACACCCAATCCCTTGGCCACCGTCGCAACCTGGTCAAGATGGGTGTGCACTTCGTCACAAACGCGATGCAAATTTGGTAAGGGGGCGCCTGAAAGCTCAAACTGCCCGCCCGGTTCCAGCGTCACAGAGGAGCCATCATCCTTGGTCAAGGCGATGACATTCCCACCCTCGCAATAGGTAGTCCATTTATAGCGCTGTAGCCCTTTCAGCATAGCAAGAATGCCGTCTGGGCCGTCATAGGGCAATGGCCGGAGATCACTCAAACGGTAACCAAATTTTTCATGCTCGGTACCTATCGCCCATTGGCCACGCGGCCTACAGCCGGATTCGACATAAGCAATCAGGTCGTTTTTCTCTACGGTCTCTTGAAGGGGCGAATTGGTGATATAGCTCATCAGCGTTCAGGAACAAATTGTAAGGTCGCGACAGTTCCGAGTGTCCGTGATACGACGAATAGCCTAGGGCCGCAAGGCAGGGGTCGTTACAAAATTATAAATTGGGGTCAGCATCGTTGCTTTCCAGATCCCCTAGAGTGGCCTGCCACAGGCTAAGCGCTGTGATTGCAGCAGTCTCGCTGCGCAGAATTCTTGGTCCAAGGGAGACCGAGACCGTGCCGCTGCGCAATCGCACGCACTCCCGCTCCAGCGACGAAAATCCCCCTTCCGGGCCTATAAGAATGGCCCACGCCATGTCCGGTGTGGCAATGGTCGTCGAGCTGATAGCTGCGACTGCTGATGGACCGCCAACTTCATCACAGAATAGAATGGGCCGCTCTTGCGGCCAATCGGTGAGCAGATTCGATAATGACACGAGCGAGTGGATAGCTGGCACAGTCAACCGGCCGCATTGTTCTGCCGCCTCGATCGCCTGCGCCCGAAAGCGTTCGAAATTGACACGGTGAGTCTGGCTATGGGTAGTTGTCACAGGCTGCAGCGCTCCAACGCCAAGTTCGACCGATTTCTCAATAAGGAAAGCGTTACGCGCCGTCTTGAGCGGTGCAAATAGAAGCATGGGCCCGGATGGTTTGGTCTGCTGACGGATGCATTCTTCAGTCACGAGAGTTCCACCGCGGCGTTGTAGCAAAGCGAGCGTCGCACGCCATTCACCGTCGCAACCATTGAAAATGAAAATTGAATCGCCCGGCTTGAGGCGCATCACATTGCCAAGATAATGTGCCTGTGCTGCGGTCAGATCCGTTTCGCCATCCCTAACAAGTGGTGTATTGACGAAGAGCCTAACCCGGCGCTCCTTTCCTTTGTCGTATTTTTCCGCCCCCATTCTCCTGCCCTCTCTTGTCTCGGCTGCGCGGTCAAGATATCACCATCTGCCATGATCGCACGCCCTTCTCCACCGGATGCCCTGCCCCCTGGCGGCAGCAATCTACTGCTCAGCCTGATGCCAACGGCTCTGCAACCCTTCGCGCGGCTAAGCCGGCTCGACAAGCCAATTGGCACCTGGCTGTTGTTGTGGCCGGGTCTTTGGAGCATCGCACTAGCGGCAGACGGGTTACCTGACATCCGACTCCTCGCACTGTTTACCGCCGGCGCGTTGGTGATGCGGAGTGCCGGCTGCGTTTATAACGATATCGTCGACCGCAATTTCGATGCCCGCGTCGCACGCACCCGCGACCGCCCCATCGCCTCCGGCGCCATCAGCATCAAGAGCGCCCTTTGTTTTCTTACCCTTTTGTTGATCAGTGGCTTGGCAATCCTACTGCAATTCAACCTCTTTACGATTCTAATCGGCATCTCGTCCCTTGCCCTCGTATTTACCTATCCGTTGTTGAAACGTGTCACCTATTGGCCGCAGGCTTTTCTTGGCCTCACCTTCAATTGGGGTGCGCTTTTGGGGTGGGCAGCGGTGGAGGGCGAACTCACCTGGCCCGCAGGTCTGCTCTATGCGGGCGGCATTGCCTGGACCCTCGGTTACGATACTATCTATGCACATCAGGATAAGGAAGACGACGCCATGATCGGCGTAAAATCCTCCGCCCTTGCCCTTGGTGACAAGACGCGGCCTTGGCTCTGGGTCTTCTATGGCCTCGCTCTCACAGTATTCGCTGCGGCTGGCGTGCTGGCGAAGACATCCTGGCCATTCTACACAGGATTGACCGCCACAGCTCTCATCTTCATATGGCAGAGCACGAGAGTAAAGATCGACAACCCGGCCAACTGCCTAAGGATGTTCAAGCTTAATTTCTGGGTCGGCGCCATCTTCTTCGCTGGGATCGTTGGGGCACGGGCCATTGGATAAGCCTAACAAATTCACATCGCCAGGATCTCACACTGAGAATAATCAAAGGGCCGCGCAACCTGACTGAGTGCCATACTGCGTTTGCGGCAAATCACGAGCTCCGATGCCGTCTCGGCAATAAATTTATTCAGATCGCACCCCGGAGCCAAATAGTCGCGGGCGAGACGTTGTACAGCGTCCTGCGTCACCGCTTTGAACCGCCGACCCTCTGCATCTATCGCCTTAAGTGCCAAAGGGCCACAGCCGGAAGTGAAAGAACCATGCCGGGACCAATAACTATGCACAGAATCCAATAAACCAATCGTGTCAAGCACGAGCCTGATGCCACCCAGACGCCCAAAGACATAGCTTTGGTGCAACAATTCTGTTTCGTGCATGCGCAGGAGTTGATCACGATCCAGATAAGTAACAGCGACATCCACCGCCGTTCCAAGCGACGGTATTGGCGTCGCTGGCAACGCCCCATAGCTTGAGAAATGACTGGCATAGACGATATCAAAATTATGCAACCGCGCTTCAATCACGGGGAAGATCACCCCAGACAATTGCGATGCAAATTTGCGTTTGAGCCGGATGGGCGCAGCATTGGCGCCATAAGCGAGCACAGCAGTGCGCTCAGCCATCGCCACAGCACCGAATTGCGCCAGCACCTTGTCCAACCCATCAGCGCTGTAATCATCCATGGCCAATCTCTCGCCATCAACGAACAAAAAAGAATGGCCCTCGCGCGGAAAAGGGTAATCGAGCGCAGTGGTGACCAACTCGATCGCCATGTCAGTCATCGTTTGCACCGAAAATGATGCGACCACGCACCGAAGTTGGCTGCCGATGGATCAGACCGATGGCGAAACGGAGATAATCTGCTAACGCTTCGAGCTTGCTCTTTCGGCTGAAGCGGGGAAAATCCGGGTCGTTGTACATACGCTCCTCCAATTGCGTTAGGCCAAGCGGCATCTCAACAAGAATGGTGCGCCCCTCGTCAATACGCTTGTTGATCCCGCCTATGTCACCAACGCTCTTAACGTCGACCCCACCGTCCGCGCCAGTAAATTCTTGGAAAATTTGCTCCAGCCGGACGCAATAAAAAACCAAATCAGACCTATCGGCTTAGTATGGCGTTGGACGCGCCAGAACGATAGTCTTGTAGTGATCAACCAGGAAACGCCTCGGAAATACAATGTCCTACGACTCACTACGCGACTTCCTACGACGCCTAGAAAGTGAGGGCGCACTGGCTCGTGTCACCACACCGGTTTCGCCAGAACTGGAGATGACAGAAATTCAGACCCGCCTGCTCGCCGAGGGCGGGCCGGCGGTACTATTTGAAAACGTGGTAGGCGCGGACGACAAAATTTGTGAAATGCCAGTGCTGGTCAATTTGTTTGGCACCGTCGAACGGGTCGCCATGGGCATGGGACAAAAATCTGAGAATTTGCGCGAGATCGGCGAGCTCCTCGCCTTTCTGCGTCAGCCCCAACCACCAGGCGGCTGGCGCGAAGCATTCGAAATGCTACCGATGTTACGCCGGGTGATGGCGATGAAGCCGAAGCGCGTAAGTGCCGGACCGTGTCAAGAGGTAGTATGGACTGGCGCCGACATCGATCTCGCGCGCCTGCCGATCCAGACCTGCTGGCCCGGCGAGCCAGCACCGCTCATAACCTGGCCACTCGTCGTTACCAAGGGCCCGGGAGAGGCCCGCGAGGATGATTATAATCTCGGAATTTACCGCATGCAGGTTACTGGACGAAACACTACGCTGATGCGCTGGCTACGCCATCGGGGCGGAGCCCAGCAGCATCGCCGCTGGGCGGTAGAGAAGCACGAACCACTGCCAACTGCAGTCGTGATCGGCGCCGACCCCGGCACCATCATCGCCGCCGTTACGCCGGTACCGGATACTCTCTCCGAATATCAATTCGCTGGCCTACTACGCGAGAAAAAAGTCGAACTGGTCGAATGCAAGACCGTGCCGTTGGCAGTACCAGCAGAAGCCGAAATCGTCTTGGAAGGCCATGTCAGCCTAGACGAATACGAACCGGAAGGGCCTTATGGCGATCATACCGGGTATTACAACTCGGTGGAGGAGTTCCCGCGCTTTACCATCTCGGCCATAACCATGCGGCACACACCGATATATCTCTCGACCTTCACCGGTCGGCCACCGGACGAGCCGAGCATTCTCGGCCAAGCACTAAACGAAGTGTTCGTACCTCTCTTGCAGCAGCAATTTTCCGAGATCATAGATTTCTGGCTGCCGCCGGAGGCTTGCAGCTACCGCATCGCCGTGCTCTCGATCAAAAAATCCTATCCCGGCCATGCCAAAAGAGTGATGATGGGGGTGTGGTCCTATTTGCGACAGTTCATGTACACCAAATGGATCATCGTGGTGGATAACGACATCGACGCGCGGAACTGGAAAGACGTAATGTGGGCGGTCTCTACCCGTATGGACCCAGCGCGCGATATCACCCTGTTGGAGAACACGCCGATCGACTATCTTGATTTTGCTTCGCCCGAGGTTGGGCTCGGCTCCAAGGTCGGCCTTGACGCGACCGATAAATTACCACCCGAGACGAAACGCGATTGGGGTAAAAAGATCCGTATGAGCGAAGAGATCATCGAAACGGTCAGCCGCAAGTGGCCTAATTATGGACTACCGGGCTCCGGCAAGCCTATCTGGAAATAATCTCACTCGTCGCAATCCATGAGCATCTGAAAGCAAGGCGGCTAGGGAAACGACGGGCCTCTTCACGATGACGAGATCGGCCAGTAAGAATTCTATAAAGCGCGTATCATGACACCACACGCGTCCCGTATGGACCAAGGAATAATTGTATGAGCAAAAAAACCGCTTTTGTCACTGGCGCCTCAGGATTCATCGGCGTCAATCTGGTCAAGGAGTTGCTTGCGGCAGGCTGGGACGTCACCGCTCTTCATCGGAAAAGCTCCAACCTTGCCTACCTCTCTCGCTTCGACGCCCGCCGCGTAGTAGGCGATATCACTGATATCGCCTCGATTGAGGCCGCCATGCCTGAAGGCGTCGACGCGGTGTATCACGTAGCCGGAAATGTCAGCTTCGATGCGGCCGGCGACACGGCGCAAAACCAAGATAATATTGACGGCACTGTTAATATGGTCGCTTGCGCACTCGCCAACGGCGCCCGGCGCTTCATACATACATCGTCGGGTGCGAGCTGGGGACTGCAGGACAATATAGAGATCAATGAGAGCTCGCCCTCAAATGTGGATAAGATCCCAATCAATTATTTCCGAACTAAGAAGCTCGCTGAGGAAGCGGCATTAGCCGGTCTTGAGCGGGGACTCGATGTAGTAGTAGTCAATCCAGCCAATGTAGTCGGACCGTTCGACAATGTTATCTGGGGGCCATTCATCCAGTTAATCGCCAAGGGCGAACTGAAGAAGGTCGGCACAGGTGGCGCCGCATTTTGTCATGTCGAAGAGGTGGCGCGCGCCCACATCGCCGCTTGCGAAAAAGGCAAGCGCGGTAATCGCTACCTTCTTGCTGGCGCCCAGGCGAGTTTCGCCGAAGTTGGCGATACCGTGGCCCGACTCGTTGGCGGCACGGCGCCCAGTCCCTCCAACGAGCGCGACTCAGGTATGACAGAAGAAATGTTCGGCCTGATGTCGAGTAATCAGGTTATTGACTGTTCCAAGGCGATGCGCGAGCTGGATTTCAACCCGGTTGCTCTCGAGAGTATGTTTGCCGATCTCGTCGCCTGGATGCGCCAAGAGAGCTTGCTCGATTTGCCATAGCGCCCTGGAAGGAATGATCCAACAGCACTATATAAGGTACGGGTATCGTATTTCACCTCCCGCAACAATTGGACCCTGTGCATGACCGGAAACCCTGATTCCGCGGATATTCTCACCGCACTCCTGGATAAGGCCAGAAAGGCTGGTGCTGATGAGGCGGACGCTGTGATTGCCCACGGTGTTACCCTTAGCGCCAGCTACCGATTGGGTAAGCCAGAAGATCTAGAACGCTCGGAGGGCCACGATCTGGGCTTGCGGGTGCTGCTAGGTCAGCGCCAGGCGTTAGTTTCTACTACCGATTTTACTGGCAATGCCCTCGATGCACTCATCGAACGTGCCATCGCTATGGCGCGTGCCGTGCCCGAGGATCCCTATTGCGGTTTACTCGAGACCACAGAACTAGCCCATGAATGGCCTGAGCTCGAACTGGCAGATAATCGCGAACCCGACGCCGAGAAACTGATAGCTTGGGCCAAGCGCGCCGAGGATGCAGCCCGCGCAGTACCCGGTGTGACCAATTCGGAAGGCGGTGATGCAAACTGGAGCAAAAGTCGCGCCCAGCTCGCCACTTCACAGGGCTTTTCTGGCACCTATGAAACCTCACGTTTTTCCTTCAGTGTTTCGGTTCTCGCCGGTCAAGACACGAAGATGGAACGCGATTACGATTGGTCCACCGCCTGCTATGAAGAGGACTTAGAAAACCCCGAGGAGGTTGGCAAACGCGCTGGCGAACGCGCCGTCAGGCGACTTAACCCGAGGAAGGCGGCATCCGGCAAAGTTCCGGTGGTTTACGATCCGCGTGTCTCGGGTGGTCTCATCCGCCACCTCTCGAGTGCCATCTCCGGTGCCTCGATCGCGCGTGGCACAAGCTTTCTAAAGGACCAGTTGAACGAATTGGTTTTTGCAACAGGTATTAAAGTAATCGACGACCCCCATCGAAAACGTGGCTTCCGCTCACGCCCATTCGACGGCGAAGGCGCACCAACGCGAGCACGCGACATCATCGCCGACGGAGTTCTCACTACCTGGTTACTCGATTCACGTTCAGCCCGGCAGTTGAGCATGAAATCTACTGGCCATGCGGCGCGCGGTACCAGCGGCCCGCCCGTGCCGGCGCCCTCCAATCTATATCTCGTACCTGGCGAAAAAAGCCCGACAGAGTTAATCACGGATATCGAAAGTGGCCTCTACGTTACCGAGTTGATCGGCATGGGCGTGAATGGGGTGACAGGCGATTATAGTCGAGGCGCAGCCGGCTTTTGGATTGATAAAGGCGAGATTGCTTGGCCGGTAAACGAGCTCACTGTGGCCGGTAATCTCAAAAACATGTTCGCTAATCTCTCTCCAGCCAACGATCTGGAATTCCGCCATGGGGTTGATGCCCCGACCGTACGAGTCGAGGACATGACCGTGGCGGGCCAATGAAGAAACAGGACGGTACTGACCACCGTTTGATGCTTGACGCAGTGCGCGAGGCTGGCGCCTGCGCACTAGCGCGTTTCAGGACTGAGCAAAAGGTTTGGCGCAAGAGCAAATACCACCCGGTTTGCGAAGCAGATATCGAAACTAACACCGTGCTCAGCAGAATGTTGAAGGATGAAAGGCCCAGCTATGGCTGGCTTTCTGAAGAATCTGATGATAACGACGCTCGACTTACAGCCGAGCGCATTTGGGTGGTTGATCCAATTGACGGCACTAACAGCTATCTCAAAGGCCTCCCAGAATTCGCCGTGTCAGTGGCACTGATTGCTGACGGGCGGGCGCTTATGGGTGCGGTGTATAATCCAGCAGCAAATGAAATGTTTGAAGCAGTCGCCGGCGATGGCGCTCGCCTTAATGGCGAAACAATCTCGGTCAGCGATTGTGCGGAGATCGCAGACGCTAGCATTCTCGCCAGCCGCTCGGAGCGTCGTGAAGCGGGCTGGCCAGAGCGTTTTTCGGCCGAGAACGTCCACGCCATAAGTTCCATCGCCTATAAGCTCGCTATGATAGCAGAGGGCCGCTACGACGCTACTGCTAGCGCCTGGCCGAAAGCAGATTGGGACATCTGCGCCGGCTGCCTGCTGGTCGCAGAAGCAGGAGGTACGATCACCAGCATTGCCGGCAAGGATCTCCGGTTCAACAAAGAGCAGCCAAAACATGAAACTTGCCTTGCGAGCAATGGCTACCTGCACGAGGCACTCAAATCTGAGCTTGGCAAATGGGCGGAGAAATAAGCGAGGCAATTGGCTGGCAACCACAGTCCGTGGTATGATTCGTGCCTCGATTCAAGACATTAGTAGATAAGGTCGCGGAAAGCTGACGAACCAGTGTCCGAAATGACCCCCGAAGCGCCTCCGTCGAGCACGCGCGCCCTCCTCAAACGGCTCATACGCGAGCATGTGCGACCGCATCTGCCACGCCTCGGCATGGCGATGCTGCTCATGGCAATTGTCGCTTGCAGTACAGCGGCACTTGCCTATCTCATGGAACCGGTGATGGATGACGTATTCGACAAACAGGACCGCGAAATGCTAATCGCGGTGCCGATCGCAATTCTTGTCGTCACCCTAATAAAGGGCGCAGCGACCTATGGCCAAGCCGTGCTTCTGGCGTTCGTCGGCCAACGCATCATCGCTGATCTGCAAAATCGCCTATTCCGCCACGTCATCCACTTCGACCTAGCCTTCTTCCACGATACCGCCTCGGGCAAACTGGTGTCGCGCATGACCAACGACATTAATCTGATGCGGAACGCCGTAGCCAATGCAATTACCGGCGCAATAAAGGATACGCTGACCCTGCTTTTTCTCGTAGGCGTCATGTTTGAGAAGGACTGGAAACTTGCGCTAATTGCCTTCTTCGTCTTCCCGCTTGCGGTTTATCCAATCATTCGAATCGGTCGACGCATGCGCAAGGTCTCTACCTCGGCACTCGGTGAGTTAGGAAGTTTCACGGCACGCCTCAACGAGGCCTTTCAAGGTGCGCGACACGTCAAGGCCTATAACATGGAGGATTTCGAATCTACACGCACTGAGCGGCGGATCGAAACCGTTTTCCGTCTCATATTCAAGGCATTGCGTACCCGCGCCGCCGCTTCGCCAATTATGGAGACGTTAGGCGGAGTTTTCATCGCATTGATAATTCTCTATGGCGGCTGGCAAGTCATCGATGGTACTCTGACAAAAGGTGAATTTATGGCCTTCGTTACTGCCATGCTGCTTGCTTATCAGCCGCTCAAAGCACTCGCCAACCTCAACACTAATCTGCAGGAAGGCCTCGCTGCGACGGAGCGCGTATTCACGATCCTAGATACCAAGCCGACCATTACCACAACGCCGAATGCACCAGATTTAAAGATCGCAGGTGGTGAAATCGTCTTCGAAAATGTGCGCTTCACATACGGTACCGGAACGGCGGCATTGCATGATATTTCACTCGAAGTACCAGCGGGCAAGTCGGTGGCGCTGGTGGGCCCGTCCGGTGCTGGCAAATCGACCATCCTCAATCTTATTCCCCGCTTCTATGACCCCGATAGCGGGCACGTTGCTATCGATGGCACAGATGTGACCACGGTTGATCTTACCTCGCTGCGGGACGCCATCGGCCTAGTGAGTCAAGAGACCGTATTGTTCGACGACAGCGTTAGCGCCAATATCGCCTACGGCCGAATGAACGCAAGCAAAGACGAGATCATTGAAGCGGCGAAAAACGCCGGTGCGCATGAGTTTATAACAGAAATGCCCAACGGTTACGGTACAATGATAGGTGAGCAGGGCGCGAAACTCTCCGGCGGCCAGCGCCAGCGCCTTTCAATTGCACGTGCCATGCTCAAGGATGCGCCTATTCTGCTACTCGACGAGGCAACGTCGGCGCTTGACCCAGAGACCGACCGCCTGATCCAGAAATCCCTCAGCCGCCTTATGCACGGGCGCACCACGCTCGTAATCGCCCATCGTCTTGCCACCGTACAGGAAGCCGATATTATTCACTATATTGAGGAGGGGCGCGTCATGGAATCAGGCTCGCACCGCTCGCTGATGGCCAAGGATGGTGCCTATGCTCGGCTCTATTCACTGGAGTTGATGCCGGAACGCATCACCGGTGATACGGGCGAATCGAGCGTGGGCGGCGCAGCCGACTGATCATGTGCGGTCTACCACGCTCCCAGACATGAAGCGACTGCTTCGATCTTCAACCTTTCAGGGGTTGCTGTGCTTGATTGCAGCAAATTATATCCGCTTGGTCTATCTAAGCAGCCGGTGGCGCACAGAGGGGCATGGACCGGCGGAAGAGATGATACGCAACGGCAAACCTTTCATCGCTGCTTTTTGGCATGGCCGCTTGTTGATGGCCCCGATGGGCTGGCGACGCACCGCCCCGCTTGCAGTAATGATTTCGCAGCATCGCGATGGCGAGATGATAGCCCGCACAGTGCGCTATTTTGGCGTACGCACAGTGCGCGGCTCGAGCACGCGTGGAGGCGCCAAGGCGTTTCGTGAGATGCTGGATATCGTCAAAAGTGGCACCAACGTCGCCATTACCCCGGACGGACCACGTGGCCCACGTATGCGAGCGCAGGCGGGGATTGTGCTCTTGGCCAGGCTGTCAGGCGTACCCATCGTCCCGGCGACCTATTCAGTCTCACGCCGCAGGTTGGCATCGAGCTGGGATCACTTTGTCATCGCTCTTCCCTTTACCCGCGGCCTTTATCTATGGGGCGACCCAATCCATGTAAAACCAAACGCCGACGAGAAAGCAATCGAAGTAGCGCGTCTAAGCGTAGAACGCAGCCTCAACGAGTTGTCCGAAGCAGCTGACCGCCGCATGGGAGTTGAGCCGGTAATACCTGCAGAGGCAGAGACGACATGATTGGCGCGCTAGCAACACCTGCTCTCTACCGGGGACTAAGTGGACTTGCAGCACCTGCGATTCATTGCTGGCTAGTGCGGCGGCGCGGCCAGGGCAAGGAGGACGCAACCCGCTTCCCCGAGCGCCTTGGTCATGCCAGCTTGGCGCGTCCAAGCGGTCGACTCGCCTGGGCCCATGCTGCGAGCGTCGGCGAATCCCTCGCTGTACTTCCGCTCGCCGAGCATCTTTGTGAGAAGGGGCTCCGTGTGCTGATCACATCCGGCACAGTGACATCTGCAAAGTTGTTGGAGAAACGCCTTGGCGAAAGCATGATGCATCAATATGTCCCCGTCGACCGACCGGCAGCGGTGAAGCGCTTTCTTGACCATTGGCGGCCAGATGTGGCGATCTGGGTCGAATCTGAACTTTGGCCCAATCTAGTGCTCACAACGGCAAATCGACACATCCCTATGGTTATGGTGAATGCGCACATGTCCGAACGCTCAGCCAAGCGCTGGCGCCACATGCCGCGCCTCATCGCACCGCTTCTCAGCGCCTTCGATGCATGTCTCGCTCAGAGTGAGGAAGATGCCAACCGTCTCCGGACGTTGGGCGCAGCAACAGTCAAACTCGCCGGTAATACCAAATTTGACGCCCCGCCGCTTCCCTCCAGCGATAGGGCGCTCGCCGGCTTGAGGCAGGAAACCGTAGGTCGGCCGCACTGGCTTATGGCGAGCAGCCATCCTGGCGACGAAAATGCCGCCGCCAAAGCTCATATCGCGCTAGCCAACGATTTCCCCCGTCTTCTCACACTGGTCGCGCCGCGTCATCCTGAGCGCAGCAAGGCGATCGTCGCCATGTTACGTGGACGCGGCCTCCAAGTCGCCAAAAGGAGCACGGGCGACCATATTACACCGGATACAGAAATCTATGTTGCCGACACCCTGGGTGAAATGGGCCTCCTTTACCGCGCCTCAACGATTGTCTTTGTCGCCGGTTCACTGGCGAATCATGGCGGGCATAATCCAGTCGAGCCAGCGCTTCTCGGCAATGCGCTTCTCGCCGGTCCGGATATGCGTAATTTCGATGATGCCTGTCATGTCCTGGAAAGTGCGGACGCACTCACTCGGATCAAGAGCTCGGATGATCTCGCTGACGCATTGACGCCGCTTTTGCGTGACGCGGCGCTAACCCAAAAGCGGGCCGAAGCAGCAAATGCGGCGGCGCGAGCTCTTAGCGGAGCCAGTGACCAGGCGTTGACGGAAATCATGCAACTACTCGACGACGTTGTTGAGCCGGCTTATGCGCGCGCCTAAATTTTGGAACACCGATCAAGGCGCAAACGTATCTGCCAACCTTCTTGCACCATTCGTCCCGGTTTATTCGGCTAGCGACAAAATATGTCGCGCATTTATCTCACCGAAGCGCGTAGAGGTACCCATAATCTGCGTCGGCAATGTAACTGTTGGCGGTGGCGGCAAAACACCCACCGCGCTCGCGCTCGCTAGGATGATGAAAGACTGGGGCGTGGCCGTGCACTTCCTTACCCGCGGCTATGGAGGCACAGTGCATGGGCCGCTCCGCGTAGACGCCAAGCAGCACAACGCTCGGAAGGTAGGAGACGAGCCAATTCTGCTAGCGCGCTATGCGCCTACTTGGCTTGCCAGAAAACGACCCTCTGGCGCCCGCTTAGCAATCGCTGCTGGCGCCGAAGCGATCATCATGGATGACGGGTTCCAGAATCCTTCGCTCGTCAAAGATGTTTCGTTGATGGTTGTCGATGCCGCGTTCGGCTTCGGAAATGAGAGACGATTGCCAGCGGGCCCGTTGCGCGAGCCAGTCACTCGCGGTCTGGCTCGAGCTGATGCGGTGGTACTGATCGGCACTGATGAGGGCGGCCTCGCGGCGCAACTCAGTGGCAGCGGGGTACCACTGCTCCGCGCCGAATTAACGCCAAGCTTGCAGGCATTGAAATTGCGCGATTGCGACGTGGTCGCCTTCGCCGGAATAGCGCGACCCGCCAAATTTTTTACGACCCTGGAAGCGATCGGCTGTAATATCATCCGCCGCGTCGCCTTCGCCGATCACCATCGCTTCACGCCGAACGAGATCATGACCCTGGTGGAACAAGCAGGCGACCAGGGCGCCATACCGGTTACCACGGAAAAGGATTGGGTCCGCCTACCGCTAGAAGCGAGAGCAATGGTCAAGTCGGTGCCCGTCACCCTTGAGTGGGAGAACCCAGATGCGGTCGAGCGGTTAATTAGGCCCGCGCTTGGCGACGGCACGCATGCTGGTGGCTAGACGTAACACCAGTAAACGGCTGCGTTATGCCTTAGAGGGTGTAGCGATCACGGCTCTTTTCGGAGTTCTTCGCATAATGCCGCTGCCATTTGCTTCCTGGCTAATCGGCTCACTGGCAGGCCTACTCGGTCCGCTCCTGCCGCTCCACACCCGAGCACGGCACAATATGATGCATGCCATGCCCGAAATGTCGGCAAAGGAGGTGACGCTCACGCTACGTAGAATGTGGCGCCACCTCGGAAGGGTGGCCGGCGAATACCCCCATCTTGCCAAATTTCGCGCTTTTGATGCTGGTGCACGTATCGAGGTGATCGGTGAGGAAAATTTGATCACTGCGAAAGAAGCAGGGAGAGGCATGTTTTTCACCGGACATATCGGCAATTGGGAGGTTTCCGGTTTGCCATTAATCAATTACGGAATACCTATTGCCTTTGTCTATCGGGCGCCCAACAATCCCATTGTAGATCGACTAATTCGCAATGCCCGCGGTAAAGGAATTACCAAAAATGCGATTGCCAAAGGCCCGGCCGGCGCACGTGAAATGGTGCGCCAGGTACGAGAGGGCGGTTACACTGCCATGCTGGTCGATCAAAAAATGAACGACGGCATCTCGGTACCGTTTTTCGGTCGAAATGCCATGACTGCCCCAGCACTTGCCCAGCTTGCACGCAAATATGACCTTCACGTGTGGCCGGTTCGAACGGAGCGCCTAAAGGGATGTCGCTTCCGCGTGACTATCTATCCCCACCTCAAACTGCCGCGTTCCGACGATGCGACGGCCGATGTGGCGGAGACGATGCAACGAATCAACGACATAATGGAAGGCTGGATTCGCGAAAAACCCTGGCAATGGCTCTGGCCTCATAATCGTTGGCCTAAAAAAGATTGAGTCAATTTCTCGGCTCGATCAACAGGGCCGGGTCGACGCGCCGTTCAAACCAGTTCATACGCCAATCGAGATGGGCGCCGGTCACCCGACCAGTGGCACCGACCGCACCTATCACTTCACCCTGCACCACGCGCTCGCCCTCTGTGACATCAATCCGACTCATATGGAGAAAGGACGAGCTCACGCCGTGGCCATGATCAAGGATAATGGTGCCGCCGGAGAAATACAGGTCAGGCTCGACAAGGCGGATTTCACCACCGGCCGGGGCGACCACTGGTGTTCCGGTTGGCGCCGCGATATCGATACCGAAATGGGGCCGTCGCGGCTTACCGTTTAATATCCTCTGGCTACCGTAAACACCGGAGATTTGCCCTTCCGCTGGCCAAATGAAAGTCTCTTTGAAGAAGCTCCCCACCATATCGAAGGCACGCGCAGTGCTAACTCGTGTTACTTCCTCGCGGATACGCTGTAGGACTTCCTCAGGTGGCGTAACCATATTTGGCGGCAGGCCATCGATTCGCTGGATGTCGTAGTCTCGCTTGGCGATGGTGAGCTTGCGCAGCGCCTCCGTGCCATCTCGTTTGATGACCTGGAGGATCGCATCCGGGCCAGCATCACGGCCAAAGCCGAAGACGAAGACACCATCAAATGAGAGCCTGAGCGCGCGACCATCCAGGAAAACCGCGTTATCTGGGAGTGTCGTGCCGAACACCAGGCCGCCCTGCACAAAATTTCCTTCCAGTCGAATTTCTTCGGCGCCGAGCGGAAGCGCTGCAACAAAGTGAAGAAAAATAAAAACGAATGCCAGCCGCCTCACAGCAGGGAACCTTGTTCACCGTCTTCTCCACCCGGAGTAGATTTTTTGCTCCCCGTAGGCCGCCCGACGGTGACTGCCGCCGCCTCTCCATCATGGAATCGCAGTGTCAACTCCACACCGGCCTTCAACGCACTCACCGAGGTTACCGGCCGCGATTTTTCATCGCGCGCCAACACGAATCCACGCTCCAGCACGCGCTCATAGGAGAAGCTATCGAGCAAGCGGTTGAGCGCTGCCACATGCTCAGTCTCACGTATCAAACGCTGGCGCAGAGCACGCGACGCCCTCTCGCCAATCGCGCTGCTATGCCGCACGCTTTCCCTAATATGTATGTCCAGAGCACGGGGCTGCAGGCCGGCGGCCGCACGCGCCAATCCGCGTTGCTTTTCTGCCAGCGCCTCGCGCGGGCGTGGTAATTGGTAACCAAGCTTGGTGACGTGATCATACCGCGTTCGCAGCGAGGCGCACGCCGAATTGGTGAGACGCTCAGACCAATCGTCAAGCCGTTGCGCCGCCGCGCCCAAAAGATATGCAGCGTCGGGCAGACCACGCCCCAAGCCAGCGAGATAGTTACGCCGTTCAGCTAGGAGGCGCGCCGTGGCCGAAACCAGCCTCCGCTCTCGGTCCATCACTTCGTCAATCAAATCGGCGCGCACTGGCACCGCCATTTCTGCCGCTGCCGTCGGCGTCGGCGCACGTCGATCGGCCGCTAAGTCAATAAGGGTAGTGTCTGTCTCATGGCCAATAGCAGATATGAGCGGAATTTCACTCTCCGCTGCCGCGCGAACTACTTCCTCCTCGTTAAATGCCCATAGATCCTCCAGACTGCCACCACCGCGAGCTACAATTAGGATATCGGGCCGGGGAGCCACACCGGCATGACTGAGCGAGTTAAATCCGCGAATCGCTGCTGCGACCTCAAAAGCTGCCTTCTCGCCCTGGACCAGAACGGGCCAAACCACTACACGGCGCGGAAAGCGTTCGGAGAGGCGATGAAGAATGTCGCGAATCACCGCGCCGCTGGGCGAAGTTACTACACCGATCACCCCCGGCAAATAGGGTAACTCACGCTTTCGCGTCTCGTCGAACAATCCCTCAGCTGCCAGCTTCCTTCGGCGTTCTTCCAAAAGTTTAAGAAGCGCGCCCTCGCCCGCGACCTCGAGACTCTCGACCACGATCTGATAGCGCGAGCGCTGCGCATAAGTGGTAAGCTTACCACCGGCAATGATCTCCAATCCGTCTTCGGGCTGTAGGCCGAGCCGCCCAGCAGTTCCACGCCAGCAAACAGCATCGAGCACCGCTTTGTCATCCTTGAGGGAAAAATAGAGATGGCCCGAAGCGGCGCGCTTGAAACCCGAGACCTCACCTCGCACACGCACCCAACCGTAGTTTTCCTCGATCGCACGCTTAAGTGCAGCGGACAATTCGCCGACCGAATAGGCTGGAATATTTCCACCGTCACTACTCTCTTTGACCTGTTCGTTCATGCTCGCCCATCGCCTCTGCTGTGCTACAAGACCCTAACTAAAAGGAGAGGTTATTACATATGAAAACTCTCGTAATCGGCTCCGGGGGCCGGGAACATGTTCTGTGCTGGAGCTTGGCAAAATCCCCCGAAATTAAAAAACTCTTTTGCGCCCCCGGCAATGCCGGTATCGCCTCTCAGGCAGAATGCGTGCCGCTCGACGTGATGGATTTCGACAGCATTCTCCAATTTTGTACCGAGAAGGACATCGACTTTACTGTAATCGGACCGGAAGCACCGCTGGTCAGTGGCCTTGCCGACCGGCTCGAGGCCGCTGGCATCGCCACTTTCGGACCGAGTGCAGCAGCGGCGCGACTCGAAGGCTCAAAAGGCTTCATGAAAGACCTTTGTGCCCGCACGGGTGTGCCAACAGCGGCTTATGGGCGCTTTAACTCTTTGAAAGACGCAATGGCCTTTATCGAGTCAGGGTCTGCGCCGGTGGTGATCAAGGCGGACGGTCTCGCCGCCGGCAAGGGAGTGATCATCGCCCAGACCAAGGACGAGGCGATCGCTGCAGCAAAGGATATGTTCGCTGGCCAGTTTGGTGATGCAGGTCGTGAAGTGATTGTGGAGGAGTTTCTGACCGGCGAAGAGGCCTCCTATCTCGCCCTGGTCGACGGCGAATACGTATTACCGCTGGAGACGGCGCAAGATCATAAAGCGGTGGGCGAAGGCGATAACGGACCCAATACCGGCGGTATGGGCGCCTATTCCCCCGCACCAGTGATGACGCCGCAGCTTTGCGAGCGTGCACGATCCGAGATCGTAGAACCGCTGGTCAAAGCTATGGCAGCGGACGGCGTACCCTTCCAGGGCGTGTTCTATGCTGGGTTAATGATCGCCAATGGCGCGCCCAAATTGTTGGAAGTGAACACCCGCTTCGGCGATCCAGAATGTCAGGCTATTCTGCCGCGCCTTGAAAGCGATCTATTTACCGCACTACGTGCTGTGCGCGAAGGGCAGCTGAGCAAAATTGAACTGACTTGGCGCGACCAGCCGTCGCTTTGCGTTGTCATGGCGAGCAAGGGTTATCCTGAGTCTTATACGAAGGGTACGATCATCCGCGGTATCGATGCCGCCGAGGCGGCAACGAACGCAACCGTGTTCCATGCCGGTACGAGCCTTGTAAATGGTGAGTTGACGGCTACCGGCGGTCGGGTGCTCGGTATTACTTCGCTCGGAAGTGATATCACGGCGGCCCAAGAAGTGGCCTATCGTGCGGTGGAGATGATCGACTGGCCCGGTGGGTTCTACCGCCGCGATATTGGCTGGCGCGCAGTCGGGCGATAGCCAGCTATAATGCCGATTATCGACACATATCTGAAAGGGGGCGGCCTGCTAAACAGAGCCGGAGCGCAGCAAGTTCTTCCACAACAACGCGGAGAGGATTCACCGGCCCAACGTTTTGCGTTTATCAGCAAAGAACTCTTTCAGTAGTTTACCAGCACGGGTCTCATTAAGGCCGCCATAAACTTCTGGACGGTGATGGCAGGTGGAATGCTGGAAGATCTGTGGACCATGCTCAACGCCACCGCCCTTGGGGTCCGACGCACCAAAATAGAGCCTTCGAATACGCGCAAAAGAGATTCCTTGCGCGCACATTGGGCAGGGCTCAAGGGTGACATAGAGATCGCAACCAGGAAGACGTGAAGAGCCGCGCTTGGCGCAAGCCGCACGAATGGCCAATAATTCGGCATGAGCACTCGGATCACTGACGGCCGAGGTGCGGTTAGCCGCTGACGCCAACACCTCTCCCGTCTTGCCATCGACCACCACCGCGCCGACAGGTACCTCGCCCGCCGCTGCGGCGCGTTCCGCTTCGGCAAGTGCCTGTTCCATGAATGTCGCCTGGTCGCTGCTCATGGCAGTAAAGTCGACGTTAAAATAGAGATCGTCAAGCGTACGCGTTGCGAAGGGCCGCCCCTCGCCCTACATTCCGCCAATGAGTAAGCGCACCAACTCTCCTGTCATCGGCCTTACCCTCGACCACGAGCCAACAGGTGGCTATTCGAGATTCCCTTGGTACGCCATGCGGGAGAATTATTTCACCGCTATCACCCGCGCCGGCGGCTTGCCTATCGCCCTGCCACACTATCCAGAACGCGCAACGGAGTATCTTACGCTGATTGACGGGCTGGTTGTGACCGGCGGTGCCTTCGATGTCGACCCTGCGCTGTTTGGCGCCAAGACGCGCCATCACAGCGTCACGACCAAAAACCGCCGCACCCAATTCGAGCTCGCTGTCATCCGTGCGGCCCATCGGGCCGACATACCGGTGCTTGGAATATGTGGCGGCCAACAGCTTATGAATGTGGCGCTAGGTGGTACGCTGATTCAGCATATCCCCGACGCGATTCCCAATGCGCTCGCCCATGAGCAGCCCAATTCGCGCGATGAGGCAGGCCATAGTGTGTCACTTACATCGGAAAGTGAACTTCTCCGCATTACCCAGCGTGCGAGGATGGAAGTCAACAGTGCCCACCATCAGGCAGTGGAGAAGCCAGCACCGAGTTTCACCATCAACGCGTTAGCGCCTGATGGAGTGATCGAAGGTATCGAGGATGTGTCTCGTCGTTGGTTTATCGGCGTGCAATGGCACCCAGAATTCGCAATTGATCCCGGCGATTTACGCCTATTCGAATCCTTTCTCGTCGCCTGCCAAGAGTAAACTTATACGGCCATGTCTCAATTAAGAAAAGAAGAGCGCATTGCTAAGCATCTCGCACGCGCAGGTTTGTGCTCACGGCGTGAAGCGGAGCGTATGATCGCCGAGGGCCGCGTCGTGGTCGACGGCACCACCCTGGAAACCCCAGCTTTTCTCGTAACATCTGAGAGCCAGGTGACGGTAGACGGCAAACCGATCGCTGGCGCAAAACCGGCGGAACTCTGGCGCTACCACAAGGCGCCTGGCCTTATTACTAGCCATAAGGATGTGCAAGGGAGGCCCACCGTGTTCGAAAGTCTACCCAAAGGCCTCGGTCGGGTTCTATCAGTGGGCCGCCTTGATCTAGCCTCAGAAGGCCTCCTCTTGCTTACAAATGACGGTGGACTTGCGGGCCAACTGGAGCGTTCTGACTGGCTTCGGCGCTATCGGGTGCGCGTCTACGGCCGCCCGAACGACACCAAGCTGAAGAGTTTGGCCGAGGGCATCACAGTCGACGGCGTCCATTATGGACCGATCTCGGCGGAAATTGACTCCCAAAATGCCAGTAATGCCTGGCTCACACTCGGCCTAAGGGAGGGTAAAAATCGTGAAATCCGCCGCGTACTCGAACATTTCGGCCTACAGGTCAATCGTTTGATCCGCACGGCCTATGGACCGTTCCAGCTTGGCTCTCTCAAGCGTAGCCAAGTCGTGCGCATTCCGCCAAAGGTGGTGCGCGAGCAATTAAGGGAATCCCATAATGCGGATCGTAGGCGGTAGCCGGCGAGGACGGCGACTGAAAGCACCCGAGGGGCGAGCGCTTCGGCCAACCTCGGAGAGGGCGCGCGAGGCGCTATTCAATATTATCGGGCACCGGGAATTCTCGGCGCAACCACTCAAAGGCGCGCGGGTTATCGACCTCTTCGCTGGCACCGGGGCGCTGGGTCTCGAGGCAATGTCGCGTGGCGCCAAGCATCTGACAACGGTGGAAAGCGATGGGTTGGCGTTAACGTGTCTGAAGGCCAACATTCAAGCTCTCGATTTCAGGAAGAAAGTGCGAGTGATTCAGGGTGATGCGACCCACCTTCCGCCAGCAGACGTGCCCTGCGCTTTCGCCTTCCTCGACCCGCCCTATCGCGGCGGCAAGGCATCGCCGGCGCTCGCCTCCCTGCAAAATCAAGGCTGGTTAACCCTAGGTGCCATCGTAGTAGCGGAGACGAGTGTGAAAGAAAAGCTCACTACGCCGGACAGCTATGAGGTACTAGACCGCAGGCGATATGGTGCAGCAGAATTGGTGATCATGCGCGCACTCGCCTCAGCGTCGGCCAAATAAGCGCTCGATATCAGAGAGCTTGAGTTCGATATAGGTTGGACGGCCGTGATTGCACTGACCGGAATGGGGCGTCATCTCCATCTCGCGCAGAAGCGCGTTCATCTCCTCCGCTCTGAGTCGCCTCCCGGCCCGCACGCTGCCATGACAGGCCATGGTGGAACAAACCTCAAAAAGTCGCTCTTGAAGAGTAACGCCCTGGCCAAATTCGGCGATTTCCTCAGCAAGATCACGAACCAAACCCTTAAAATCACCCTCACCCAACATCGCGGGCGTCTCGCGCACGATTACGGCTCCAGGGCCAAAGGCTTCAAGAACCAAGCCAAGTGTTTCAAGCTCCTTGGCACGCGTTGTGAGACAAGACGCCAGACCTTCCTCAAGCTCGATCACCTCTGGCAGAAGGAGTATTTGCCGCATCACGCCACCCTGGTTAAGCGACGCCTTCATGCGCTCATAAACTAGACGCTCATGGGCAGCGTGCTGATCAACAATGACAATACCGTCTTCGGTCTGGGCGACAATATAGGTGGTGTGCACCTGGCCACGCGCGACGCCGAGCGGATAATCTATTTCAGGTGGCGTTGTGGCCTCGGGAGTGTCGGCAATTGGCGCACCAAGCGGTGCGTGATACACCGACGCGACATCGGCGAGACCGTTCACGGCTGGCGATGTAGGACGCGGATAGAAACCCCGACGGCCACCACCACGGGCATTGAGCTCTGGCTGGAATAATTGGTCACTCGGCCTGACGGCACCGAGTGCTGCCTGCGAAACGGTAGTGGCGGCAAGGTGGCCCGCTTCCGCTAGAGCGCGCTTGAGAGTGCCAACAATCAGTCCGCGCACCACGCCAGCATCGCGAAAACGCACCTCAGTCTTGGCAGGATGAACATTGACGTCAAGCCCCTCCGGGGCAAGGTCAATGAATATGGCGACGACAGGATAGCGTCCACCACCGATGAAATCCTGATAGGCGCCACGCACCGCGCCGTTCAGTAGCTTGTCACGCACCGGACGACCATTAACGAAGAGAAATTGTTGTCGTGCTGTAGCGCGATTGTATGTCGGCAGCCCAGCATAGCCAGCGAGCCGCACGCCTTCTCGCTCGGCCACGAGTTGAAGCGTGTTGTCGGCAAAATCTTGTCCAATAACGAGCGCGAGGCGAGAAAGACAAGGATCAATGAGATCGTCAGCAACCGGAGCGCGTAACACCTCACGCTCACCATCCGCAAGAGTAAAGGCAATGTTCGGGCACGCCATAGCAAGACGTTGGATGCAATCGGCGATATGGCCCAATTCAGTGCGCTCGGTCTTGAGAAACTTAAGCCTGGCTGGAGTGGCGTAGAAGAGGTCGCGCATGATAATCGTGGTGCCGAGCGGGTGGGCGGCTGGCACCGTCTCGTGCGCCCGCCCACCGTCAACTGTAAGTGACCAGGCATTCTCTGCGCCCTGCTGAAGGCTTGCAATTTCGAGTCGACTGACAGCAGCGATGGACGGCAAGGCCTCGCCACGAAAGCCAAGTGTGGCGATGTTACTGAGGTCGTCATCCGTCGGAAGCTTGGATGTGGCGTGGCGCGCAATAGCGAGCGGCAGTTCTTCGCGCGCCATGCCGCAGCCATCGTCAATCACCTGAATTAGCGCGCGGCCACCTTCCTTGACACGCACCTCGATACGGCGCGCGCCAGCATCAATAGCATTCTCCACTAATTCCTTCACCACTGAAGCCGGGCGTTCAACGACTTCTCCGGCGGCAATGCGATTGATTACCCCGTCCGGCAAAAGACGGATGTTCATGACCCCTCGCGCCTGAGATAGTCCCGCGCCAATTGCTTGCCTCTCTCCACAGCGGGCTGATCAAACGGATCGATATTCAAGCTTAGCGCAATTATCACCGTTTCCAGCATGAAATGCATCATCAGCGCCCCGAGAGCAGCCTCATTAAGCTCTGCGAGAACAATTTCGCGCAGTGGACGCCCGGCTTCACGGATGGCGTCTCGAGTCGCATGAGCTTCGGCACGCATGAGGTCGCCAAGGCTACGCCCGGCCAGATAATCCGCACCAGCCTGTTCCGCAATCTCTGGCGCAATGGTGGTGCCACCCGGCAAGCTACCGGTAATCAACAGGGTAAAGAGCTTGTCTGCGGGACCGTCGAGATAAAGCTGGAGCTGACTGTGCTGATCGACTGCACCTCGCGCAACGACCGGAGTAGCACCGTTGCCGTTTTTGCCAAGGGATTCAGCCCATAATTGACTTTGCCAATGGGCAAAGGGAAGAAGGCGGTCGTCATAAGGCATGAAAACGGCAGCGGCGAGGCGCGGTGTGAGCGACAGGGTGAGCGCGGCGCCCGAGGCTGGAGACACCTGGGCCAGCTCCGCCGCGTCAAGAGTAGTCGCCAGCACTTCGTTCGCACCCTTGCGAAATTCTGCCGCATCAAGGCCAGCAATCATCGCTGGCAACATACCAACAGCGGAGAATACTGAGAAACGCCCGCCAATATCGGGGTCATGATCAATAACACACACGCCATGCTGATCGGCTAGCCGGCGTAGCGGATTTTCACCTGGTCCAGTGACAAAAATAAAATTCTCCGCCGGTACGCGGGAAAGGGCGAGCAGAGTCTGCGCTAAGGTTTCAGCAGTGGCCCCAGATTTGGAAATGACGAGATAACCTGTTTCCGCTCCCTGAGCCAGTAACATGTCGAGCCGTGCACCGTCAGGATTGTCCAAAAAAACTAGCGGTGATTCGGGATTGCATGCCGCTACCGCTTGACCACCGAGGGAAGCACCACCGACACCGATCACGGCGATGCGGCAAAACCGATGGCGCAGCTCTAAAGCTTTCTCTTCAAGAGCCGGCAGATCATCACTTCTAGCGGGATAAAGCAAAAAGGGATGGCTACCAGCTTCACGCCAAGCGCTTAAGCGTTCGAGTGCCCGACCAGTATCCTTCACAGCTCGGGCATAGTCCTCCTGCGCAATACCACCCGGGCCGATCTCCGCCGCCAGGCAATTGCCAATGAGGTGTTTGTAACGCATCCCTGCCGGTCCCCTCAGAGACCGTCCGATGCAAGATCTTCTGGATCGCCAACGACTATGACACGCATGCGATCCGGGTGAAGCAAGCGGCGTGCCACCCGTAATGTATCCTTCAATGTTACTGCCTCGATATAATCGTTCCGGCGCATAAGGTAATCCATCCCGAGATTCTCAAACTGCATCTGTACAAGAACACGTGCAACCTTCCTGCCGGTATCGAAACGGAGCGGAAAAGCGCCAGTGAGATATTGTTTGGCCATCGACAACTCGTCGGCACTGATATTTTGCACGGCAAGGCGTGCTATTTCGGCACGGATAATGTCAAGCGTTTCGGCAACTCTGTCATTTCGGGTCGCCACGCCTCCCATATAGAGACTGGCACGCTCAAGCGGCGCGAGATAGCTGTACACGGAATATGCCAATCCACGCTTCTCTCGCACCTCCTGATAGAGCCGCGAGGTAAAGCCGCCGCCGCCCAGAACGTAATTCATAACATAAGCCGCATAAAAATCGGGGTCCCCACGTTTGATGCCAGGCAGACCGAAAACGACGATACTTTGCATCAGCGGCAACCGTACCACCTGGGTCGCGCCAGACTCAGGGAACACCGCCTCAGGCACGGCTAAAGAAGCCGCTCGGGCAGGCAGCCCGGCCAAGGCAATATCGACTAGGCGGGCGATCTCCTCCGACGTCACATCACCGGATGCTCCTACGATGAGATTGTCGCGTGCGAATCGTTCCTTGGCCCAGACCTTTAGATCCTCCGGCGTGATCATACGTAACGCTTCCTTCGTGCCATTAGCACGCCTGGAATATGGGTGATCTGCAAATACATCACTAAACCAATCGCGCGCAGCGATAGTGTGCGGGTTGTGCTCCTCGTCCGCGAGGGTGTTAAGGATCTGCCGGCGTACGCGCTCGACTGGCTCCGAGGCAAAATGCGCGTCGCCTAACGCCAGGCCCAATAGACGAAACGCCTCGTCGCGGTGGCGCGAAAGAGTTTGTAAACTGACGGTGATCAGGTCTCGACTAGCATCACCCGACAACTGAATTGCTCGATTGACGATAGCCTGTTGAAAAGTGAGCGCATCCATATCGCCGGCACCCTCATTGAGAAGACCGAGGGCAAAATTAGCAAGGCCAGGCTTCTCCGCAGGATCCAACGCCGTACCGCCGCGAAAACCAATCGACACAGAGATTACCGGAATATTAGGTTCGCGCACATACCAGACCTCGATACCTGCCGGCGTAATAACGCGCTCGACCGGCGCAACCGACGCAGAGGAAAGTCCCGCCGGAAGCATGGAAAGACAGAGCAAGAAGAAGAGCACAAGAAATTTTCTACGCATCACCTAACCTTCTTCTTCCGGGAGAAGCAGTGCGGTAACAGAGCGCTCCAGGCGCAAAACCTCTCTTGCCGCCTCAATGACGTCGTTGCGAGAAACTTCAGCTACACGCGCAGGCCAGCTTTCGACATCTTCAACTGTCAAACCAGTGCTTAGTGCGTTACCAAAAATGCTCGCGACTGATTGCGGATTGTCGAGAGCATAGACCACGACGTCCTGCATACGGCTCTTCGCTGCTTCAACTTCTTCTGCGCTCGGGCCGGCGTCGACTAGCTCGGTAATAACTTCATCAAGAACTGCTTCGATCTCTTCAATGGAACCACCTGGAACAGAATCGGCATAGATATAGAAGCGCGCCGAATCGAGTGCCATAGGCTGATAGGACGAACCTGCCCAGGCAGCGATACCGCGTTCCACCACCAGTTTCTGATAAAGCCGGCTTGTCGATTTTCCCCCAAGAATCTCTGCGAAGACCTGGAGAGCCACGCTGCTCTTATTCCCATCCCTATGATTGGGCGCCAGATAGCTGCGGGTGATCGACGGCTGGGCGACACGCTTATCAGACAGAGAGACCCGCCTCGGACTTATCTGCGGGGGCTCCTGCGGCCGCTTCCGAAGCGTAACGTCGGCAGGTGGCAAGGGACCATAATATTTCTCAGCGAGCGGTCTGAGTTCCGCCACTGTAATGTCTCCGGCGACGATCAGGATGGCGTTGTTTGGCGCGTAATAGCGCCGGTAAAAATCAATCGCATCTTGATGATCGAGGGTTTCAATCTCGTGCCGCCAGCCAATGATCGGTGTGCCGTATGGGTGACGCAAAAATTGCGCCGCGCCAAGTTGTTCAGATAGTAGCGCCGAAGGCCTATTATCGGTGCGTGTACTTCGCTCCTCAAGAATTACATCACGCTCTGGTTCAACGATTGCTTCATTGAGCACCAAGCCGCGCACGCGTCCAGCTTCAAGTTCCATGACAATTGCAAGGCGATCGCGGGAAACACGCTGGAAATATCCAGTATAATCCCATGAAGTAAAGGCGTTCTCTTGACCACCATTCATTGCCACTATTCGAGAAAACTCGCCGGGCGCCAGCTTGTCGGTGCCCTTGAACATGAGATGTTCGAGAAAATGGGCAACGCCCGATTTGCCCACCGGATCATCTGCCGAACCCGCACGGTACCACATCATATGAATAACGACAGGTGCCCGGTGATTCGAAATCACCACCACTTCGAGACCGTTGTCGAGCTTAAAATATTCTGAACCGAATGGTCCCGCCTGGGCGCTACGTGGGTCACTCCAGGTGAGTATCACCAAAGCCAAAACAATTGGCACGATACGCAAAACGCGGAGCAGTACACACCAACCAATCATGTAGTTTATAAGTGGTGGGCGCACCGCGTTAGAATACCCCCTCGAACAGCCCCTTCTCTCGGCGTTCGATAATTGGCGTATCCCCAACATTAGGCGGCAAGCCGGTCGCGGCATTTTCGCTTAGACGCCGCGCCTCTTCTTCAGCATCGACCATCTCGCCCAGCGGCTCTTCGGCACGCCAAAAGAGGAGAGACTCAAAAAATCCTTCGCTCTCCTGAACATATACCGTGAATTCCTCGTTGATCTGGCGGCGAATATCGGGGTTGGTATTGAGGGCATCAGCCTGGCGCAAAATTTCTGTCTCACCTTGGCTTTCAGTTCGCACTGAATCACTGCCTTCCTCGCGATCGAACAACGAGTCTTCCGCCTGTTGGCGAAGTGGTCGCTCCTGCGGACGCTGAGAGCCAGGCCGCGGCGGGCGCAAGGAGAAATCAGGCGGGATGGTTAGCGGTTCGATAGGCATCACAGCGAACTCATCAGGAGATTGCTTGCCATAGCCAAGGGATTTTCCCACGGCACCGCATCCTACCAAGATAGCGCTTGCCAACAGCAGCGCTAGCGCTGGGAAAAGCGCAACATTCCGAGCGGCCATGGCGGCCCTGCTGCATGATTTGAGCATGCTCACTATTTAGGCTTTTTCTCCGTTCCGAACAAGCCGTCGATCAACAACATAGCGACCCCAATGACAATCACCGTATCGGCAATGTTGAAGGCAGGCCAGTGCCAAGTATTGACATGGAAATCGATAAAATCGATGACCCACCCCAATCTTAGGCGGTCGATCACATTACCAAGTGCGCCACCAATAATAAGACTAAGGGCAAACGTCGGCCATCGCCGATCAACCCGGATAAGCCAAATCCCAAGGCCAGCAGAAACGGCCAAAGCGACTCCGGTGATCAACCACACGCCAGTCTTGTCATCCCCCTGGAAGAGGCCAAAACTAATGCCGCTATTTTCGACAGGGACAAGATCAAGAAAACTGAGAAGTTCTACACGCCGGAGAGGATTCCATAGCGCGTCATAAGCGATGAGCTTTGAAAGCTGATCAAGAATCAGTACCAAACCGATGACCGGTACACCGAGGCGGATCATACCCGCCTCCCAAAACTCTGACTCAATACCATAACCTGCCTATTCCGGCACCACCGGACGGGCATTGACCGCGTCGGCGCAGCGGCCACAGATATCGTTGTGCTCGGCTGACGCACCAACATCGGGCAACACTTGCCAGCAGCGCATACATTTTTTCCCCACCGCCATGTCGATCACCACGCTAACGCCGGGTACTTCGTCAAGCTTGAATGCACTATCAGGCGCCGCCCCATCTGCAAACCGGGCCTCTGAGGTGATAAACAATTCCGGCAAGTCCAAACCGTCACATATTTTGCGGTATTCATCGGTAGCATGGATCGTGGCAGCTGCCTGCAAACTGGAACCGATCGATTTATCGGCTCGCTTAATTTCAAGTGCGCCGGTAACGACTCGGCGAAGGGTTCGGAACTTGACCCATTTTCTGGCCAAGGCAGAGTCCCGCCATGAGTCCGGGACGGCAGGAAAGTCGCGCAAATGGACGCTCTCCGCCTTGCCTGGATAGCGCGCCAACCAAGCTTCATCGGCAGTGAAGCAAAGGAAAGGCGCAAGCCAAGCAGTCAGGCAATCGAACACGATATCGAGCACCGTTCGTGCAGCCCGCCGGCGGGACGAATCTTTCGTGTCGCAATAGAGGGCATCCTTACGCACATCAAAATAAAAGGCAGAAAGCTCGACTGCACAAAAATTGTGTAATGCCGTGAATACGGCGTGGAAATCAAAATCCTTACAATGCTGCCGGATATCGCGGTTCATTTCCCATAAACGATGCAAAACCCAGCGCTCAAGCTCCGGCATCGCGCCTAGACCAAGCTTCTCACCTTCCTCAAAATCCGCGAGATTACCTAGGAGATAACGCAGCGTGTTGCGCAGACGACGATATGCATCGGTTTGATGACGCAGGATCTCGTCGGACATGCGTAGATCCTCTGAATAATCCGAGGCCATCACCCAAAGACGCAAAATATCTGCGCCATATCTGTCGATGATTTGCTGTGGCGCTATTACATTGCCACTCGACTTAGACATTTTCTTGCCTTCGCCATCAACCACAAAGCCATGGGTAACGACCGCCTCGTAGGGCGCGCGGCCGCGCGTGCCGCAAGATTCTAAGAGCGAGGAATGAAACCAACCACGGTGCTGGTCAGAACCTTCGAGATAAACCGAGGCGGGCCATATTTGATCGTCGCGATCTTCGAGAACGAAGCTGTGTGTCGAACCAGAATCAAACCAGACATCCAGAATGTCGGTCACCTTCTCATAATCTTGAGGGTCATAATCCGGCGCAAGAAAGCGAGAATCGTCGCTTGCGAACCAAGCATCCGCGCCCTCTACTTCGATAGCGTCGGCGATACGAGCTAGTACATCCGCATCGCGCAAGGGCTGTCCCGTCTTCTTGTTAACATAAACGGTGATCGGCACGCCCCAGATGCGCTGCCGCGATACCACCCAATCGGGCCGAGATTCAATCATCGATGCTATACGCCGCTCACCTGCGGCAGGCACCCAGCGAACCTCGGTGATCGACTTGAGCGCCTTTTTACGCAAGCCCTGCGTAGTCATGCTGATGAACCATTGCGGCGTATTGCGGAAGATAAGCGGCGCCTTGGAACGCCAAGAGTGCGGATAGGAATGAACCAGCTTGCCGCGCGCCAAGAGGTTGCCAGCCTCGGTCAGCGCCTCGGCAACCGGGTCATCTGCCTTGTATACATGGTGTCCGGCGAAAAGCGGCACATGGGCAAAGAAGGTCCCATCGCCATCAACCGTCTGCGGCACCTCGATGGCTGCGCTTAAAGAGTCTCTCTGCTGAAGACTGTCATTGTAGAGCATGACCGCCTCGTAGTCTTCAGCACCATGACCTGGCGCAGTATGAACAAAGCCAGAGCCCTGCTCGGTGGTAACGTGGGTCGAGGGAATAAGCGGCACAGCGAAATCGTAACCGTTCATAGCGAGCGGATGTGCGCAAACACTGTTAGCCAAATCTGTAACACTTATGCATTCGGCCACCTTTTTCCAGGAAGTGATGCCGCTCTCTGCTGCAACACCCTCTATCAGTTCACCGGCTATAACGAGCCGCTCACCCTTGCGCGCAAGGCTACCATCTTCGACCTCCGCAACCTCGACGATGTGGTAGTTGATTTCCTCGCCGTAACAGACGCAGCGATTACCCGGAATGGTCCAAGGAGTGGTGGTCCAGATAAGCACAGACGCACCCTTGAGTGTCGCATTGCCGCTCTCAACAATTGGAAAGCGTACCCAAATAGTGGTCGAAGTGTGATCGTGGTATTCGATCTCGGCTTCGGCCAGCGCAGTTTTCTCGACCGGCGACCACATAACCGGCTTAGAGCCACGGTACAGGCTACCGTCGAGCAGAAACTTACCCAATTCGCGCACGATCTGCGCCTCAGCCGGGTAGCTCATTGTGGTGTAGGGATTGTCCCATTCGCCGATCACGCCAAGGCGCTTGAACTCTTCGCGCTGCACATCGATCCAATGTTCAGCATGTTCTCGGCATTCCTGGCGAAACTGAACAAGAGGCACCGCATCCTTGTCCCGCCCTTCCTTGCGGTAGCGCTGCTCGATCTGCCATTCGATCGGCAAGCCGTGGCAATCCCACCCTGGAACATAAATAGAATCCTTACCTAGCATCTGCTGGCTGCGCACGACGACATCCTTCAACACCTTGTTCAGCGCAGTACCAAGATGGATATGGCCGTTGGCATAGGGCGGCCCGTCATGCAACACGAAGCGTTCTCTGCCAGCCGATGAAGCACGCAGGCGCTCGTAAATATCCAGCTTATCCCAGCGTGCTAGCATATCGGGTTCTCGCTGCGGCAGCTTCGCCTTCATCGCGAACTCAGTGTGCGGCAGAAAAACAGTCTTGCGGTAATCGACACTCATAATGGGACCTATTAGGCAACTGAGTTGTTAGTGGTAGCGGCAACAGGAGCAGTTTCAGGGACTGTGTCCGCCAGAATCTTCCGAGCAGTGGCCGTATCCTCGGCTATCTGCGCCTTAAGAGAATCGAGTCCGTCGAAGCGGCGCTCATCCCGCACATGGGCGATAAACTGCGCCCGCAGTCGCTTGTCATAGAGATTGCCGGAATAATCGAGCAAATGTACTTCTAGCAATAGTTTATCCTCGGTGAAAGTAGGGCGGCGACCGAGATTGGCGACAGCAGGCAGCCAGTCGGTGCCACCATCGTTTTTGCGGGGAATGCCGGCCCACAACGCGTAAACCCCGTGTTTGGGGTGCAGAGTACCTGCCAGAGTCAGGTTAGCGGTGGAGAAGCCGAGTTGGCGGCCGCGCTGCTCGCCAGTTTGTACTCGACCCTCGATCTCCCAAGGGCGGCCAAGTATTTGCGCTGTCCCAGTAACATCGCCCGCGGATAAGCGGCTACGTGCCTCGCTTGCGGAATAGATGCCTGAATCCGAACCCGCAACGGTAATCTGGCTCAAGGAGTAGCCGCCCGCTTCTGCATGGTCCTGCAACAACTGAAAGTTGCCGCTGCGTCCAGTGCCGAAGGCGAAGTCGTAGCCGACCACCACATAGCGCGCGCCAAGTCCTTTCACCAGCAAATGGTGAATGAAGTCTTCCGCCAGCATAGCAGCAAGATCACGATCAAAACGAGTGAGGTAAAGAACGTCGACGCCAAGCGCAGCAATCTCGCGCATCTTGATGCGGAAGGGGGTAAGGCGGAAAGGTCCATTGGTCTTTCCAAGAACCTCCCGCGGATGGGGCTCAAACGTAAGCACGGCAAGCGGCGCCTTGATTTTATCAGCAATTTTCCGGGCCTCCGAGATCACCGCCTGATGGCCGAGATGAACGCCATCAAAATTGCCGATGGCGACAACAGCGCCCCGCCCGTCGGCGGGCACATTTTGCCAATGCCTGTAGATGCGCATGGCCGAGAGCGCTCCCAATCTCAAATAGTTCCATGGATAAAAGCGGCGCAGAGAATAGGCGCTTGGCTTCATCTTGGCCAGACATTAACCAGTGGTGGTGATCGCCTCGAGTTCGGCACACGTCGGCACCAGAATGAGTGCTTCTCCATCAATCACTAGGGTTTCGATGACATGGCACTGGGTTTTCATCCGAGCGCGATGCTTTTCAGGAAAAAGTTCAACCACTCGGGCACTTGCCACTACCTCGTCACCAACACGAACCGGTGCGAGAAAACGCAAGGACTGGCTCAAATAGACGCAGCCTGGCCCCGGCAGGCAGGTGCCTATGACAGCAGAAATCATTCCCGCACCATACATGCCGTGTACAATTTTTCCTTCAAACATAGTGCGCCCGGCGAACTCCGCGTCCAGATGAAGTGGATTTATATCGCCTGACACCTCAGCAAATTGCGTTACATCAGCGCCAGTAATACGTCGACGATATTCGGCAGACATGCCCACTTCTAGTTCTTCAAAACAGTAACTTGTCAAACGGTCATCCTTGTGGGTCTGCGGCATTCGACTTCCTTTGATCTTCTCTAACGCACGTGGTGCGACGGCCGCCGCACGCCATTGTGCAGTGCAATAGGAGAATTATAGCGTGGCGTTCAAACGCGCGGCAAGCCTTGGAATATATACGGGTAAATTAGATAAAAATTATTTTGCGACGCACAATTAATGATCCAGATTTGACAGGCTAGGAAGCAAATCATAGAGAACATGCAAAGGGGGCCCATGATCACACTAAATGCAATATTACGCGCCAAGCCCGGCCAGGCCGACAAACTAGCCCAGGCGCTAGGGCAGATCGGTGATTATGTCGAGGCGAACGAGCCCGGCACAGTCAGCTTTTATGTGGGTCGCGATACCGAGGATCCGCTCGTCTTTAACACCTATGAGCGCTTCGTCGACCACGAGGCAATGGATGCTCATAATGAATCTGCTTATCGCGAAAAATGGGGTGCTAAATATGGCGCCCTGTTCGAGGGAGACATCAAGCGCTATATCTGTGAAGAGATTTTCAGCAAATAGCCCTTAACTCATCAGCTCAACCGACGCCAAAAGGAGTTCGTCATGGCTAAGTTTCCTACCGTCCGCAAACCAACTATCGACGAAGTACTCGACATTGCCGATGCCTATGGAATGTCGCTTTCGGTTGATGAGGCGGAATCCTTTCAAGGCCTGATGGCTGGCACCATCCGATCTTACCAACGAATCGACGATTTGGCAGAACCTAAACTGCCGGTGAAACATCCTCGCTCGCCGGGCCACCGTCCAACTGCGGAAGAGAACCCCTATAACGCCTGGTATTGGAAATCCGAGGTAAAGGGCAAAGCGCGTGGGCCCCTTGCCGGCAAGACGGTTGTACTGAAAGATAATATCTGTCTTGCCGGAGTGCCAATGATGAACGGCGCCTCGGTACTCGAAGGCTATGTACCTGATATCGATGCAACGGTAGTAACCCGCATCCTCGATGCGGGCGGCACCATCCTCGGCAAGGCGGCGAACACCTATCTCTGCTTTGACGGGGGCAGCGCTACACCCGCAACAGGCATGGTCGAGAATCCGTACAAAAAAGGTTATTCCTCGGGTGGTTCATCAGCCGGTAGCGCCGTTCTGGTGGCGATCGGCGAAGCCGATATGGCGATGGGCGGCGATCAAGGTGGCTCAATCCGCATCCCGGCCTGCTGGTCGGGCATTTACGGCCACAAGCCAACCCACGGCCTAGTGCCGTACACCGGCGTTTTCCCCATCGAGCAGACCCTCGATCACACCGGCCCGATGGCTAACAATGTCACCGACATTGCCACTCTACTGCAGGTTATCGCTGGCTCCGACGGTTTTGATCCGCGCCAGATTGGCACCAAGACACAAAATTACGTTAAGGCACTCGGTAAAGGCGTCAAGGGAATGAAAATCGGCGTCGTCAAAGAAGGCTTCGGCCATGCCAACAGCGAGAAAGCGGTCGATCAGAAAGTGAAGGTGGCAGCGGAGAAGTTCAAGAAATTTGGCGCTAAGGTAAAGCAGATTTCGATTCCGATGCATCTCTATGGCATGGATATCTGGAACGCCATCGCTGTCGAAGGCGCAACCGAATTGATGCTCAAAGGTAACAGCATGGGCACTAATTGGGAGGGCTACTATACCACCTCGTTGCTCGACGCTTATGCACACGGCTGGCGGTCGCGGCCCGATGATCTCTCTGTAACGGTCAAGTTAGTGATGCTACTCGGGCAATATATGCATCACAATTATCACGGGCACTATTACGCCAAAGCGCAAAATTTAAGCCGAATGTTGCGTGACGCCTATGATACGGCCCTCGACGAATTCGACATACTACTCATGCCAACACTACCGCAACAGGCGACCAAGCTACCGGCAGAGGATTGCTCTCATGAGGAATATGTCGACGCAGCGCTCAACATGCTAACCAACACCGCACCGTTCGACGCTTCGGGCCATCCCGGAATGAGCGTTCCTTGCGCAATGAATAATGGTTTACCCATCGGCATGATGCTGATCGGTAAACGTTATGATGATGCCAGTGTTATCCAGGCGGCACACGCTTTCGAGCAAGGAACCAACTGGAAAAAAATGTAACAACCAGAGGCTGGAAATAAGCTGTACGGCAGCGCAGCAGTTAGATTGGCAAAGAGTGGAACCCATCATATTGCCGTTCTTGTCCTAACCGACCTAGCTAGATGGCAACCCTACCTTACCGCCCTCCGCTAACGCTGCGTAGCTGAGACCGAATTGTACCTAGGATACTAGACTGTGCGGATTGACACGCGTTAGTCTTGCCACCGTCGTATCTCGGTCATTTGTGTTTTTGTTTAGGCCGTTTCTTGTTCCGAGAGGGACAGTTCGGTGATCATCTCCTGGCGCATCTTGAACTTCTGTATCTTGCCGGTGACGGTCATAGGAAAACCGTCGACGAATTTGATATATCGCGGAATTTTATAATGCGCGATCTGCCCCTTGCAAAAGTTGCGGATCTCGTCTGCGTCGGATTCCTCGCCCTGTTTCAAACAAACCCAAGCGCAAAGCTCCTCGCCATATTTCTCATCCGGAACGCCAACAACTTGAACGTCCTGCACCTTCGGGTGACGATAGATAAATTCCTCGATCTCACGCGGATAAACGTTCTCGCCGCCACGGATCACCATATCCTTAATGCGCCCGACGATCTTACAATAACCCTCTACATCAATAGTCGCCTGATCGCCGGTATGCATCCAGCCAGCGGCGTCGATCGCCTCATCGGTTTTCTCGTCGTCATTCCAATAGCCGAGCATCACGGAATAACCCCGTGTCATGAGTTCGCCCGGTATGCCCGGCGCAACTATACGCCCAGCTTCGTCCACGATTTTGACCTCGACATGGGGATGGACACGACCGACCGTAGATCCCCGGCGGTTGATAGAATCCCCCGCCGAGCTTTGAAAGCTCACCGGGCTGGTCTCTGTCATCCCGTAAGCAATGGTCACTTCCGACATATTCATGTCGTTAATTACCCGTTTCATGACCTCAATCGGGCAGGGCGAACCGGCCATGGTGCCGGTCCGCAGTGAGGAGAGGTCAAGATTGGCAAACTCTGGATGATCAAGTTCGGCGATGAACATGGTGGGCACGCCATAGAGAGCGGTGCAACGCTGGTCCTCAACTGCGCGCAGCACGTCAAGGGGGTCGAAGCCTTCACCAGGATAGACCATCGCGGCGCCGTAAGTCGCGCACATCATATTGCCCATCACCATACCGAAGCAGTGATATAGCGGAACCGGAATACAAACCCGGTCGACCTCACTTAGACCCAGGGCCTGGCCATTAAAGTAGCCATTGTTGAGGATGTTATGATGCGTGAGTGTGGCACCCTTGGGAAAGCCAGTAGTGCCACTGGTAAACTGAATATTGATGGCATCGTCGAATTGCAAACGCGCCTGCAGCTCATCAAGCTGCGCGCACTCTTCGTCGCCAGCACGCCCAGCGATTTCTCCATAATTAAACATGCCAGCAGATTTTTCCTCGCCAAGGCGGATGACGGTCTTAAGAAACGGCAGTTTTTTCGATTTGAGCGCGCCGGGTACCGCCGTCTCGATCTCTGGCGCAAGGGCGCGGATCATGTCGAGATAACTGCTCGATTTGAAGGATTCCGCCGCAATCAGCGCCTTACATTCAACTTTATTGAGAGCATATTCGAGTTCAGCCAAGCGATAGGCTGGGTTAATGTTGACCAGGATAAGACCAGCCTTGGCAGAGGCGAACTGGCTTACCGCCCATTCAGAATTGTTTGGCGACCAGATGCCAATTCGGTCGCCCGGCTCAAGTCCGAGAGTGAGCAGCCCAGCGGCCAGTGCATCGACCTCGCACTTCATCTCGGAATAGGTCCAGCGTATATCCTGATGGCAAACGATCAGCGCGTCACGAGCACCATGTTGTTCCGCCGTCTCGTCAAACTGTTGGCTGATGGTCTTGCCCAAGAGCGGCACATCACTCGTACCATGCACATAGCTTTGCGTGAGATTTTTCATCGGCCTCTCTTTTTTCTCATGAAAATATATCGCAAAGCATCAGCATTTAGCAGCCTCCGAATGAGGCAATGAAATATTGGGATCATTCGACACTACGCTCGCTCTGGATCGGGAGATCAAAGTCGAATGAACCCAAGCGATATCCCTGTTCTATCTTGTGCATTGCTGGTATTTTTACGGCAAGCGGACGGTCGCTGTAAATATTGCGCACGCACGCGCCATATCTAGGTTCCACAAAAATCCCAAAGTTGCAAACGCGCGGACTGCAAGGGGCAGGTGCACGATTGCATACCAGCAAAGCAGCTAAACGCGGCACTCGCAGAACTCGACGGCCTCCGGCGAACGGCTATCAGCAAGGTCACAACTCAAGGGTAACAGAAAATGAATCTTGGTATTTCCGGAAAACATGCGATCGTCTGCGCTTCAAGTAAAGGATTAGGGCGCGCCTGTGCCATGTCTCTCGCACAAAACGGTGTATCGGTTGTTATCAATGGTCGCGGTGAAAAGGCGCTCGACCAGACGGCGCGCGATATTGCCTCAGCAACGGGTATCGAAGTAATCCAGGTACAAGGCGATGTCGGAAGACCGGAAATTCAACGGGCTCTTCTTTCCGCATGTCCAGCGCCGGACATTCTCGTTAACAATAATGGTGGACCGCCTTTCCGAAATTTTAAGGCGCTCGACCGCGCCGCGATGGTCGCCGGCGTCACAATGAATATGATCACTCCTATAGAACTCATTCAAAGTACCATCGATGGCATGGCTGAGCGTGGTTTCGGGCGCATCGTGAATGTCACCTCACTTTCCGTAAAAATGCCAATTCCAGGGCTTGACCTGTCGAGCGGTGCACGCGCCGGCCTGACTTCATTCCTCGCCGGGGTCGCGCCCAAATACGCCGCGCAAAATGTAACGATCAACAATCTTCAGCCAGGATTTTTTTTAACCGAACGGCATGACGCAGCGTGGAAGCAGGCAATGGACGAGCGCGGTCTGACCCTCCAAGAGGCCATTGCGGAGCGAGCAGCAACGGTTCCCGCCAAGCGTTTCGGCAACCCGGTGGAATTCGGCGAAGCTTGTGCCTTTCTTTGCGGTGCGAATTCCGGTTACATCACCGGACAGAACATATTGATCGACGGAGGCCGCTTCCCAGGAGCATTCTAATCAGGATATGACAGGCAGCTATTGGGCATCGGCCGCAACCTGCATTTTGACTATAATGTCCGGGTCATCTACCTGCCCGCTCTGGCCCACGCCTTTCTTGATTTGATCGACAAATTCCATGCCCTCTTTTACTTGGCCCCAGATGGTGTATTGGCCGTCAAGCCAGGGAGCGGGCTCGAAAACAATGAAGAACTGGCTATCAGCGCTGTCGGGCTTTTGCGAGCGTGCCATAGAGACCGTACCACGGACGTGGAGCTCCTCACTGAACTCCGCTTCGAGATTCTGGCCCGACCCGCCTATGCCAAGTCCCTTCGGGTCTCCGGTCTGAGCCATAAAGCCATCGATCACCCGGTGCCATTTCAAGCCGTCGTAAAAACCTTCTCTACTCAGTTCCTTCATCCTCGCCACATGATTTGGCGCGAGATCCGGGCGTAGTTCGATCACCACCCGACCATCCTCAAGATCGAGATAAATCGTATTTTCCAGATCGCCTGCAGTCGCATCAAATGCCATGAGTCCAATTCCCAATCCCGCTATTAACAGCCAGCGCCAAAAAAACAGCATATTCGTTTCTCTCCCGTTGGCGTTACGCCAGTAATTATTGCCTTATATGTCTCGGCAGCAACATGGCGGACCTAACGCAAGGGTTCAATCAAGATATCTCACTTTGTCAGAAGTGAATAAGGCTTGCCAAGACTCCGGGGATTCCAGACCTGCCGAAACCTTAGCTTCCATCTCGGCCTCAGCCGCAAGGACTTCTTGTAACTTGTCTACCAGAATAGCGAGCTTTGCCTGCGGCACGATAACAACGCCATTAACGTCGGCAACGACGACATCGCCAGGCTCCACCGCTGCGCCACCAATGGTCACCGGCTCGCCGACACTACCAGGGCCGAGACCCGAAGGGGAATCTGGATTTATGCCGGTGCAGAAAACCGGGAGACCTACCTCAAAAATTCCTTTGACGTCGCGCACTGGACCATCGGTCACTAGACCGGCCAGCCCCTTATTGCGCGCCATACCGAGCATAAGATCACCCATCACTGCGACACCGCGGTAGCCCTCGGTGGCGGCAACGATGACATCGCCCGGCTGGGCATGGGCGAGCGCACCCATCGCACCGAGATGGTCAGACGGCGCACATTGGCAGGTGATCACCGGTCCAACCAGGCTCTGCATAGATTCCGGACAGCCCGCGAGTGGCTTGATCGCCGGATCCAATGCTGCACGACCACCCAGGCTATCGGCTATATTGCCGGTCAGCGCACCCTTGAGCCTAGCAACTAGAGCCGGGTCAGGGCGGTCAAAATTACGGCGGATGGTTAGAATAGGTGGTATTTCGAGCATATGTTCTGTCTCCTAGTTACGATTCGGCGGCCAGGTCCTCGGCCAGAGTCGAAAGCTTCAAAGCTTCGGCACAGCGCACAACCGAAGAGATAATGAGCGGGTTAATACCAGAAAGGTCGCCCAGCAAAACACGGGAATCTCACAAAACTCACAAACATTTGTTGTCATAGCACGTGATCCGCTCCTCATCATGCCGGCTTTCGCCGCGTTTCCCGGTAGGCGATATAGATGCCAGAGGCGATGATTGTGGCAACACCGAGCCAACTCCAACCATCGGGGAAATGACCCCACACGAGATAGCCCAGGACAGTAGCGCCGACAAGCTGGCCGTAGTCGAATGGAGAGAGCAACGAGGCCTCACCGGTCTCATAGGCCTTGATCAGGAAAAAATGCGAGACACCCCCGACGAGGCCGAGGGCAAGGAACAAGAGCCAAGTATTAAGATCGTCGGGCAAATCAAAACCAAAGGGCGCGATCACCGAGGACACCACCAGGGTGACGGCGATGGTGTACACCGCCGTGGTACGACTATCATCATAGGGTGCCAGCTTGCGAGTGAGAATCTGAAAAAGCGCATAACAAAGCGCTGCTCCCAGCGCCATCAAGGCTGGCCAACCGTCGGCCTCACCGCCAGGTCGGATTATAACGATAGCGCCGCCGAAACCGATCAATACCGCGAGCCAGCGCCTTAGACCCACTCGCTCACCCAGCATGGGAATGGAAAGCACCACCACCATGAAGGCAGCAGTAAAGGTGATCGAGGTAACAATCGGCAAAGACAGAGAGGTCAGCGCAGTAATGAAAAAATACATTGCGCCGATTTGAAGGCTTGAGCGGACGAGTTGGAGGACGGGCTTATTCGTCTTGAACACGCGGGCAAGGCCGTAGCCCGGCGTACACAGCACAAGCATTACAACAAAATGCATGACGGAACGTACCCAGATGATCTGCCAGACGGTATAATCGGTGGCCAGATATTTTACAGTGGCGTTAAGCAGCGGGAATAACAGCACCGTTGCCAGGCACATGAAAAAGATGGCACGAAGGGGAGACCCGCTCGGCTCGTTACTGGACAGAATCATATCTGTTGAGAGTAGAGGAAGCATCAGCAGCAGGCAGCAACAAAGCGTTGACTTGATTCGCGGGCATCAGCAAGGAGGTTAATTTGGTTTTCTGATTTCCTGTTTGGGTGGGTTATGGATACCCCGGTGTTAGTCGATAAGCCCAACAACCTATGATTATTGGAAATCCCCGACTACAAGTGGGATAGCGATGTCATTCCGACACTCTTCTCCACAGCCGCTGCAGTGGATCGCCAAGATTTCGAGCTAAATTGTCATGCCACCATCGATGATAGCTTCAATGCCCGTCGTGTAAGCAGATTCATCGGAGGCAAGATAAACCGCCAGAGCCGCAATTTCTTCTACCGTTCCCAGGCGACCCATGGGTTGGCGCGTGATGAAAGCCTTGCGGGCAGCAACTGGATCATCGAAAGCGCCGATACGGTCGTCGAGGGAAGGTGTTTGTACTGTGCCGGGACAGATTGCGTTGCAGCGGATGCCCTGGACGGCGAAATCTGCCGCCACCGATTTTGTCAGGCCGATCACCGCCGCCTTGGTCGCACCATAGAGAAAACGGTTGGGTACGCCCTTAACGTTGGAGGCAACGGACGCGACATTGACGATGGAGCCACCGCCATTCTCGATCATAGCAGGGAGCGCAGCGCGGATGGTGCGGTACATAGAACGCACATTGAGGTCAAAGGAAAAGTCCCAATCCGCTTCCGAACTATCGAGAATAGTGCCATGATGGACGAAGCCAGCACAGTTGAAAAGCACGTCGACTGCGCCAATCTTCGCGATAGTAGCCGCAACGGCACCCGCATCAGTCACATCCAGCTGGCATACCTCGATGCCAGCCGCTTCACCGGCGAGAGTGGCGAGGGTATCCTCTTTGATATCCGTTGCCCAAACGTGCGCCCCTTCGTGAGCGAAGGCGAGCGCTGTGGCGCGGCCGATGCCTTGTCCCGCAGCGGTTATCAGCGCTAATTTATCGTGCAGTCGCCCGGTCATTTTCAATTATCTCCCGATTGGCGTTTTTAAAGAATCCCGTATTTTCCGAACACTTCCTTAAGGCTCGTACCGTTGGAGAGTTCTTCGCGCACGCTGTTTTCGCCTGAAACCTTCTCCATCGCGGCCTTTAGTACCTCTTCCGCCGTATGCTGCGGGATCGCCACCACGCCGTCGACGTCACCGAACATGATATCGCCCGGCGCGATACGCGCCTTGCCGATCTCCGCCGGCACATCAGCCATCATCATCTTGGCCCGGTTCTTGGTGTCAAGCGGACCGATACCACCGGCGAAAACCTGAAAACCCATCTCGCGGATCATACGGACATCGCGCACCAGTCCGTCGGTGACACATCCAACGGCACCGCGCGCATCGGCCACTGTCGAGAGCAGTTCGCCCCAGGGTGCTATGCGGTTATTGCCCGCGCATGAAAATACCGCCACATCTCTCGGCTTTAAATCGTCGACTAGGGCGATTTCGTGCTCATAGACGTCGAGTGCGTCGTCGTCGTGATAAACCGGCATATAAAGACCGGTGCGCGCTCGACCGCATAGGACCAAGCCTTCGTCAAGCGGGCGCACCGTCGGCGGCAAAGCTTGGTCCAACAGACCCATTTCGTCGAGGGTGTCGGAAATCACGGCCGTATATAGAATACTTCGCGCCTGTTCCAGAAGTTCATCGGTGACCGGCATGTTTTCCATCTCCCTTGGTTAGTCGGCCTCATAAGCGCGTTGCGCGTGCCGAAGGGCCTCCATAACATGGCCTTTGAAACAAACAAACCTAATCGCGCCGAAGGAGCTTTGAATATGGACATGGTGACAATGAATATTCTCGATTCCACCATGGTGTCGATCTGCCGCGAAATGGGCATTTCGCTAATGAAGACATCATATTCGACGATCTTCAACGAAGGCCTCGATTTTACCTGCGCGCTAGCCGACACCAAAGGTGACATGATAGCCGTGGCAGAGTTTTGCCCAGCGCAGATCGGCGGAATGCCTTTACTAATAAAAACCTGCGCCGAGGAATTTCCAATCGATACACTTGATGAAGGCGACGTGCTGATTCACAACGACCCCTATCGCGGCGGTTTGCACGTGCCCGAACACACCTTGTTCAAACCCTTCTTTCATAAGGGTAAGCCCCTCGGCTATCTGGTCTGTATCGGCCATATCGCCGAGGTAGGCGGCATGGTGCCAGGCGGTTTTGCTGGCGAAGCAACGGAAATTTTCCACGAGGGTCTGCGCGTGCCACCAATCAAGATCAAGAAAGCGGGTAAAGATGTTGATTCCGTTTGGAAGCTGATGCTCGCGAATGTGCGGACGCCACGCTACAACTATGGCGATCTCCGAGCCATGATCGGCGTTCTCGATCTCGGTGAGCAGCGCATGAAGGAACTGCTGGCAAAATATGGCAAAGAAACCTTCACGTCTACCTGCCAAGATTTAATGGATTATTCAGAACGCCGCATGCGCGCCGAAATCAAATCTTTTCCCAACGGTCATTATAGTTTCGAGGATACGGTCGAGAATGACGGCATCGAGGACAAGCCCTATCTCTTGCGGGTCGATGTCTACGTTCAGGACGACGAGGTGGTGGCGGATTTCTCTGGCAGCGCGACTCAGGCCAAGGGACCGATCAACGCCACTCTCGGCGTCACTTGGAGCGCCACCTACAACGCCATGTTCCATATGACCGACCCATCTATCCCAAAGAATGGCGGATGCTTCCGACCAATTCGCATCGTCGCATCACCAGGAAGTGTCACCAATGTTGATTACCCAGCACCCGAGGTCGCCGGCAACACAGAGACTCATCCTCGCCTCGCCGCCATTGTTATCGGCGCTTTAGCGCAGTGCAAGCCAGAACGCGCCATGGCCTCCGAAAGCGGTACGGGCGGCAATTTCGTCTTTGGCGGCTATCATCCAGAATATGATGAATATTTTGCCTGTTATGATCTCATGTCTGGCGGTTGGGGCGGACGCAGCTATGCCGACGGCAATGATTGCGTTATCGCGATCAACGGCAATTGCCGCTTCAATCCAGTCGAAGTGTTTGAAACGCGCTTTCCATTTCATGTGGAGGATTTCGCTATGACACCAGATTCGGGTGGCGCCGGCACCTATCGCGGCGGCCTCGGCTATCATAAGACGTTACGTGCTACGACCACCGATATCACCGCCAGCCAATGCACGGACCGTCATCGCGTGAAAACTTGGGCGCTGTTTGGCGGCAAGGAAGGCGCCAATGGCGCGACGCTTGTGCAGCAGAAGGAGCGCGACGATTGGCGCCCGGTAACCGAGGCCTTCGGCAAGGCGTCTAGCAGCAAATATTCCAACATCGTGCTCCACCCAGGAGACCGGGTCCGCCTTAGCGTCTCAGGTGGCGGCGGCTACGGCAAACCACTGGAGCGTGACCGCGCGATGATCGAAGAGGATTTGCGCGAGGGCTATATTTCGCCTGAAGGGGCGCGACGGGATTATGGCGTCGAGCCCCGTTGAAGAGACCAAAATTGGAGGAAACCAATATGAGCGATTTGGCTAACGAACGGGTTGTCTATATTAATGGGAAGATCGTGCCCGAGAGCCAGGCTATGGTCTCGTTTCGTGATCGCAGTTTCAAGTATGGCGATGGTGCATTCGACATGACGCGTACGTTCGGTCAACGCATCTTCAAGCTCGAAGAGCATCTCAAGCGGTTTTACAAAACGCTTAAATATCTCCAGATGGACCCAAGCATGAGCATGGAGAAAATGAAGCAAATCAGTGAAGAGGTGCTGGAGCGCAATCTACATCTCCTTAACGAGGGCGAGGATTACTGGGTCGGCCAGCGCGTCTCTCGCGGGGTCGAACCCGTCGGTGGCGACATTCATGAAGCTACCGAGCCCACTGTAATTGTCGAATGCACGCCACTGCCTTTTAAATCTCGAGCCCATTATTTTCGTGACGGCATGGAAGTGGTGGTGCCCTCATTGCGCCGTACAGGCCCGGATACGCTCACGCCGCGCGCCAAAACTCATAATTACATGAACCTCGTCGTCGCCCATGAAGAGGTGCGCCGACAGAACCCTAATGCCTGGGCAATCCTCCTCGACGTAAACGGTAATCTTTGCGAGGGGATCGGCTCCAACATCTTTCTTGTCAGCGAGGGCGTGGTCTACACGCCGCATGACCGTTACGTACTATGCGGCGTGAGCCGAGGCACCGCCATCGATCTTGCCGAGCAAGCCGGCCTGAAGGTCGAGCGCGCCGACCTTGATCTTTACGACGCCTATACGGCGGATGAGGCTTTCATTTCCTCAACGAGCTTCTGCATCGTGCCGGTCAATAGTATCAATGGTATCGAAGTCGGTAACGGCACGATCCCCGGACCAATAACCAAGCAATTGACGGATGCCTATATCGATTATGTTGACTACGATTTTGTCGACCAATATCTCAGGCATCTAGACTAATTCACGATGACCGATAAGAAAATCAACAAGGGCGAGTTGCGCTCCCAGGCATGGTTCGGTAAGGCGGATAAGGATGGGTTCCTGCACCGCAGTTGGATGAAAAATCAGGGCATCCCGGCAGATGAATTTGACGGCCGCCCGGTGATCGGCATCTGCAATACCTTCTCCGAGTTGACGCCGTGTAACGCCCACCTCCGGGGTATCGCCGAACGGGTCAAGCGAGGCGTCTATGAAAAGGGTGGGCTACCTCTGGAATTCCCCGTCATGTCCTTAGGCGAATCGAATTTGCGCCCAACTGCCATGCTGTTTCGCAATCTCGCCAGCATGGACACCGAGGAATCCATCCGCGCTAACCCGATGGACGGCGTTGTCCTTCTCGTTGGTTGCGATAAAACGACGCCGGCGCTTCTCATGGGTGCGGCGAGTTGCGACCTGCCAACATTAGTGGTCTCCGGTGGGCCGATGCTGAGCGGTCGCGTGCACGGTAAAGAAGTGGGTTCGGGAACCGACGTGTTCCGCTATTCTGAAGCTGTGCGCGCAGGCGAGATGTCTCTCGCCGACTTCATGGATGCCGAGGCCGGCATGTCGCGTAGTCCCGGCCATTGCATGACCATGGGCACGGCCTCAACCATGGCCAGCATGTCAGAGGCGCTGGGCATGGCGATGCCGCACAATGCTGCCATCCCGGCGGTCGACTCCAGACGCAACGTCTTGGCCCAAGAGGCCGGGCGGCGCATTGTCGATCTGGTACGCGAAGATATACGCATTTCACGAATCCTTACCCGCGAGGCGCTCGAGAATGCCGTTCGCGTTAATGGCGCGATCGGTGGTTCGACCAATGCAGTAGTGCATCTCATTGCCATCGCACGTCGCCTAGGTATCGATTTCGGCCTCGACGATTGGGACAGGCTCGGACGTGACATCCCGACCATTGTTGATCTCATGCCGTCCGGTCGTTTCCTGATGGAGGATTTCTACTATGCCGGCGGTCTACCGGCGGTGATACGGACGCTCGGCAACCTGATTCACCAAGATGCAATGACAGTGAATGGTCGCACCATAGGGGAAAATTGTTCTGAGGCGCAATGCTACAGCAAGAAGGTTATCCGGACGCTCGACAATCCGCTTACCGAGAATGGTGGCATCGCCGTGCTGCGCGGCAATCTCGCGCCCAAAGGCGCGGTACTGAAACCCTCTGCTGCAACGCCCAAACTGATGCAGCATAGAGGCCGTGCCGTAGTGTTTGAGAATATCGATCATTACAAGGCACGAATTGCCGAGCCTGACCTCGATGTCGACGAGACCTGCGTTTTGGTGCTTAAGAATTGCGGGCCGAAGGGTTATCCCGGCATGGCCGAGGTCGGCAATATGGGACTCCCACCAAAAATCTTGGAGAAAGGCATCAAGGACATGGTGCGAATTTCGGACGCGCGTATGTCGGGCACAGCCTATGGCACGGTGGTACTACACACCGCGCCGGAAGCGGCAGCTGGCGGTCCTCTCGCACTGGTAAAAGACGGCGACATGATTGAACTCGATGTCGCCGAACGCAGACTCCACCTGGAAGTTTCCGATGAAGAGCTGTCCCGCCGGCGCGACAACTGGACACCGCCCGAGCCACCCATGGTAGGAGGTTACCAACGGCTCTATTTCGATCATGTGCTTCAAGCCGATGAAGGTGTCGACCTCGACTTCCTCGTCGGCCAGCGTGGTGCAGCGGTACCGCGGGAATCTCACTGACAACCCGCGACAGAACACAAGAAATTCATCGATCTGTTTCGACAATTCAGGCGTTCTCCGATAGCCATAGGAATTGTGATAACTGGGATGTTCGCCCAGGCATAGATAGCTGTTGGCGATCAGATCATCCCTCACCCAGACGTTTACTTGTTGAGCGCAAAATCATTGCGAAGATGCCCGTCTTTGGTGACCCTACCGCGCCGGACGACAAAGTTAATCCGATTTGCGGTCACGACAGTTTGCATGCTTCAGCGTCTGCCATTTTTCAGTCTTAGGTCCGCAATTTGATGATCTAGGCCGGCTTCTTGTCTCTCAAGCCGTTCTCCTCGATCCACTTGGTCGTATCGTCGAGGGCTCGAGAAAATCGTTGCATCATCTCGCTGACCTCTTCTTCGGCTATGATCAGCGGCGGCGAAAACGCTACGCTATCGCCCGAGAGCGCCGAGCGGATGATCAACCCGTGCTCTTGGGCGCGATGGCGCATGAATTCCTTAACCTTTAAAGCAGGATCGAAGGAGCGCTTAGTGAGCTTATCCGCAACCAGCTCGATCGCCGCCATCAGGCCGACACCACGCACATTACCGACCAGTGGGTGATCGGAGAAAGCACGCAGACCATCCTGCAGGAAAGGCGAAACACGTTTAACATGGTTGACGATATCGCGCTCTTCCATCAACTCCTGAACGCGTGTGGCGACGGCAACTGCCACTGGGTGACCGGTGGTGGTGAAGGCATGGCCGAAAAATCCAATCTTGTTGCTCTCGTCCCTTAGCACCTTATAGATGTCCTCGGTGACCATGATCGCCGAAATCGGCTGATAGGCACCGGAGAGGCCCTTTGCCAGGGTCATGATGTCCGGCTTGATGTTGAAGGTCTGCGATCCAAACATGTTGCCAGTGCGGCCGAAGCCTGTAATCACCTCATCGGCAACCATGAGCACGTCATATTTGCTAAGCACCGCCTGTATTTTCTCGAAATACGTTTTCGGTGGTGGAACGCATCCGCCCCCACCCATCACAGGCTCCGCAAAGAAAGCAGCCACCGTATCTGGGCCCTCCTTGAGGATCAAAGCCTCCAGGCTCGCAGCCATGCGAGTGGCAAATTCCTCCTCTGATTCGCCATCACGGCCGAAGCGGTAATAATGGGGGAAATCGGTATGGTGAAAATTAGCCAGCGGCAAGTCGAAACCAGCATGCATGGTCGGGATGCCGGTGATGCTAGCCGCCGCCATGGTAACTCCGTGAAACCCGAATTGACGGCTGATGATCTTCTTCTTCTCGGTGCGGCCAAGCGCATTGTTGTAATAATAGATCATCTTGACGGCGGTGTCGTTCGCTTCGGAGCCGGAATTGGCAAAGAATACCTTCGACATCGGCACCGGCGCGATCGCCTTGAGACGTTCGGCTAGGCCACCCATGGGCTCCGTCGTCTTGTCTATAAGGCTGTGATAATATGGTAGCTTTCTAAATTGTTTGATCGCCGCTTCCACCAGCTCCGGCTCGTTGAAGCCGAAGGAGGCGCACCACATGCCGGCAGCGCCTTCAATATATTCGTTTCCATCCTCATCAATGATACACACGCCGCGCCCGCCCGAAACCACAACCGGCGGCGTTTCCTCCAGCGCCGCAAGGTTGCTGTAGCCATGCAGGATGTTCTCGACGGCTCGCGCGCCAGTGGAATTCGCAGTGCCGCTGCTCATGATGCTAATGCCTTTCCTTTTTGCGCTTTCATTTCCTTCAAGCTGTCCAAAACCGCTTCGGCCAAGTGATCCACTTCCGTCTCGCCCATAGGGGTGGAGAGACAACCGAGCCCCCAGGTGCTGAACAAAACCCCTCGGTTAAGAAGGCAACGGAACAAATCCTCGAGCATCTCGGCGCGCTTTTCCGTGTGTGCGCGATAGGTAGCGCGGTAGTCACCGAGCGGCTCAGACGAAAAATGCATCAGGATCATAGAGCCTTCTCCAGTTACTTGGCCGTCAACATCTGCCTTGAATAACGCTTCGCGCAATCCCGCGCGCGCGCGCTCACCCAATTGGTTGAGACGCTCGACGGCTTCGGGGGTTAGCAGTTTCATTGCTGCAATGCCCGCCGCCATGGAGACCGGGTTGCCCGAGAAAGTGCCGGAATGGGAGCAGGCCGCCTTGCCGACGCTTGAATCATAGACCGCCATCACCTCGTCGCGTCCTGCGACAACGCCTATCGGCATGCCGCCGCCAATCACTTTACCTAGGGTGGTCATATCTGGCTCGATGCCATAGCGGGTCTGCGCACCTCCATAATCGAGGCGCCACGTCACCACTTCGTCGAGGATGAACACTCGGTTATTGGCATGGGTGAAGGACTTCAACATGCGTATATAGTCTGAACTGGCGGGTATACCACCGCAGCGCGACGGCACCGCATCGAATAATACACCGGCGAGTTCACTCGCGTGGGCCTCAAGAATTCGTTCGGATTCTGCAACATCGTTGAACGGAATGACGACAACATCGCCGGTTATCCCCCGGGGCACTCCATGGGTGTGGCCGACAGAGAGCGGCGTGTCCTGGCCCCAGCTTTGCGGATCTGAATCAAGGCTGACTTCGGCATAATCATAGGCGCCATGATAGACGCCTTCGCATTTGGCGATCTTCGGCTTGCCTGTATAAGCCCGCGCACCCTTGACCGCATGCATGACCGCCTCCGTACCGGTATTAGTGTATCGCAGCTTATCGAACGAGGCAGCGCGGGCAAGAACCATCTCTGCAAGCTCTATATCAAGCTCCGTCGGCATGGTGAAGCACATAGCGCGCGCCGCCTGGTCCTGCACTGCAGCGACGATGTCGGGGTGCGAATGGCCAAAAAATTGAACCGTGTAATTGTTGACAAAATCGATACGCTCAACACCCTCCACATCCGTCACGCGGCAACCCTCTGCGCTCGCTGCGTAAATCGGATAAGGTGCGTAATAGGTCTGCCCGCGCGTCGTTCCACCAGGATAGACATGCTCCGCGCGTCGGCCCAACTCGGCCGAGCGCGATTTCGGATTGGGATAACCCATTTACGTTCAGCCTCTTCGCCGCCAAAGCCGTGATATCGTCTTCCTCAAAGGAGATCACATCACAATCGATCCCCCGGCGTCCATGACAAAGGTGGGAGATGGCGAAAATTTCAACTTTCTTTCGCCAATAACCGCTAGTGCTTATCGTAGTGAAAACATACAGAGATTACGAAAAAATCCGCTTCGTTAGCTGTTAAGAAAGGGATGAAGCGGGAAAACAACTATCACCAGCGCATTCCACGACCCTATTCCAATAGCCTTAACCCAATCGATTCGATGTGCATGGCTCAGAAACGAAATATCGAAGACGCCTGGCAATAAATAGGGCGACTCACCAAATCGTAAGACCAAACGGAAAGCGTAAACTACTTTGAAATTTCAGAGCGCGCGTCTATCAAAAAATTAAGAGACTAGCCTCTGGCGCCGGCGATTTCTCAGTGTGGTAAAACGTGGTCTTTGGAGTCAAATGCGGAAAATAGGAGCCTAGATCTTACCTTTGGCGGAACCCGATTGAAAAATTGGATTGCTCGCGCCGAAGGCTTCGATCGCCGTTCCAGTGACAGCGGAGGAGCGCTGTGAAGCAAGGAAGAGTGCCAGTTCAGCGATTTCCCCCGGGGCCATAAGATTGGCGTCCTGGGCGCGCCCCCTATGGTCAAAGGCATGGCGGAAGCCCTCCGTATCAGTCGCGCCAGGGCAGATGCAGTTCACGTCGATACCGTGCCGTTTTACCTCAGCGGCGGTACTTTGAGTAAGGTTGATCAGCCCGGCCTTCGCTGCGCGATAGGCTGAGCGCCCGGCGCCACCACGCGTTCCTCCGACACTCGACATATTGACGATCTTGCCCGCGCCACGCGCGATCATATGGGGCAGCACCGCCCGGCTCAGCATCGCCGGAGCCACGAGATTGACTTTGATGACCTGCTGCCAGAGGGTCGGATCAAATTCAGCTAGATCGAAGGAATCATGGATAATCGCAGCATTGTTGATTAAGACGTCGATGCGGCCGAACGCCTCCATCGAGGTATCCGCTATACGCATGGGACTCTCGTCCATGGCGAGGTCTGTAATGAGTTTGACCGCGCGAACGCCCGCACCTTCAATCTCGGTGCTCAGACGATCGAGCTCCGCTTCGTCGCGGCCAGATATCAGAATATTCGCGCCTTCCCTGGCAAAGGCAAGCGCAGTGGCGCGGCCGATGCCCTTGGTTGCGCCGGTGACAATGACTGCCTGATCCGAGAATTCCAGTGTTTGTCGCGCGTCGCTCACAGCTTTCGATACTAGACGGAGTCTTTCACCCACTCCGCCAATTTGGCCTTGGGTAACGCACCGACCTTCATCGACGAGACCTCACCATCCTTGAACAGGATCAGGGTAGGGATGCCGCGAACGCCATATTTAGCGGGAGTCGAGGGATTGCTGTCAACATCCACCTTGGCAATAGTTATCGAGCCAAGCATCTCCTGGGATATCTCTTCCAACGCCGGTGCGATGGCCTTGCATGGACCGCACCACTCGGCCCAGAAATCGACCAGAACCGGCCCCGGCGCGTTGAGAACTTTTTCATCGAATTCAGCGTCGGTAACGTTGGTAATGGTCATGATTCTCTCCTGCTAATGGGACGGAATCAATTTAGGTGCGGGTTAACAGAGCGTCAAGGCGCGTGCAGCTTTAACAAAGAATTCTGCAGCCAGATCAACTCCGGTCCATCGGTAAAGAGCAGCGCAGCACGAATTTCTCGCCCCGGGAAAATCGCCTGCAGCACCGCGTAGTAGCCAGCCATCTGCACAAGATAGGCTAATGGGATTTTCGAATCTACCGCCGATGCCGGGCAACCGGACTTGTAATCAGCCACCAGCACCTGATCCTCTGTGACCAGAAGGCGATCCACTTGGCCAGAAACCACGGTCTCTCCCAGTACCGCGGCGAGCGGCACCTCGGCCCGACTGCCAGGGCCGAAAAGCGGCGCTGCCGCTGGCTCTTCGAGAACCGCTAATACTTCCGCCACGATCACCTTCTGCTCCTTTGCCGACAGGCCATGAACCGAGCGTGCGAGATAGCGTGACGCCGCGTCGGGCCGCTTCTCTGGGCTTAGTTCAGGAAGTGTTTCCAGAAGGCGATGTATAAGCCGTCCTCGCATAAAGGTACTAGCACCGTGCTCGGTAAGCGGCCCTCGCACCGGTGGCTCGATGCCAAACAGACGTGACGGCGCGATAGGATGCGACAACTTTTGCTCGGGCGAGGCCGGCTGTAGAAAATGGTCTGGCAAAGTTTCGGTTTGATCCCTTTCAGGTGGTGGTCCGGTTGTTGACACAGCTGAGGTTTGCAGGCATGACAACGCCCATGCTTGGCCCGACCAACCCTCTGCCCCGACAAAACTGAGTTCAAGCTCCTCAGCCTTTTCAAGCCGCGCTAAGCCTTCTTGAATCAACTCATACCAACAGCCATCCTGGGCCTTCTGAGCGCCATGCCAGCCGGAAATATAAAGTCGGTCCTCGGCACGGGTCATGGCGACGTAGAGTAGGCGACGATATTCTTCGAGATCTTGCGTACGAGAAGCATCACGCAAATCTCGGCTCAGCCGTTCTTCTCGCGCACGGCGGCCCGGCCAAAACGGTACGTCTCCCTTCGCCCAAAGTATTGCCCTACGATCGCCGGGGAGAGACATAGTATCTGGCATGAAAACGATCGGCGCCTGAAGCCCCTTGGCACCGTGAACGGTCATTATTTGTACTTCGTCCCGAGCCCGTTCTGGATCACGCTTGAGTTCCGTCTTAGCAGCACGCAACCAATGAAGGAAGCCCTGTAACGATGGTGGATGTTGGTGCTCATAGGAAAGAGCGGCGGAAAGAAATTCGTCGATCGGGTCAGCCGCCTCCATGCCAAGGCGTTGAAGTAATTGCTGGCGCCCACCACCCGCACCGAGAAATTCATTATAGAACTCGAAAGGCGGTTTGTAATCAGCGATGGTGAGAAGTGCGCTCAAGGTCTCATGGGCGCGGGAAAAATCGATGTTTTCATCCCGTCGGGCGTTGAGCGTTTGCCATAGGCTGGAATGTGCGCGCTTATGGGCAAGTTCGAACAGACGATCCTCGCTGAAGCCAATGAACGGCCCCTTGAGCAAACAAGCTAGGGTGAGGTCATCTCCAGGCAAGAGTACAAAATCGCCCAGAGCCATCAAGTCCATCACCGCCAGCTGTTCAGTCAGATTCATGCGGTCGACCCCAGCGACCTCGACACGGCGAGTCTTAAGGGCACGCACCAGAGTAGCTGCAAAACTGCCGCGCTGACGTACCAGAATCATAATATCGCCGGCTCGGATAGGACGACCTTTAGATTCAAGCCAGCCATCCGAGCCCGGTCCAGGTGTACCGTTCAGCCAGTCAGAAATCTTTTTGGCGATGGCGCCAGCAAGTCGGTGCGCCGGGTCATCGCCGCCACGACGCGCCATCGGCGGACTCCAGGGTGCGTCTTTGGGTGTTTCACAAAGTACCGCGGCCGGCCAAAGTTCGACCCGCCCACCCTGACCAACCCGCACCGCCTGGTGATGAAGCTGCTGCCCGGGCTGTACCACCCCGGCTTGGGCTTGCGGCAAGGCAAACACCGCATCTACAGCATCAAGCACCGCTGCCGTTGAGCGAAACGAACGCTCTAACGGTACTTCGCGCCATTGATGGCGCGCTCCTTCAACACGCTGCTGGAATTTTTCACGGGTTTCCAGCAGAGCCGGGGGGTCGGCGCCCTGAAAACTGAAGATAGACTGTTTTTCATCTCCGACGGAAAATATCGTCCGCACCGTCGTCCGGCGATCCTCATGGGAGCTCTCGCCGACAAAAAATTCCTCCGACAGAGCATCGATTACGGCCCATTGTGCGGGGCTAGTATCCTGTGATTCATCTACTAATATGTGATCAAGCCCGCCATCTAGCTTGAAAAGCACCCAAGGAGCAATATCCGGCGCGGCCAGAAGCTTGCGCGTCTCCATGATCTGATCGTCATAGTCAAGCATAGCGCGAACGGTTTTCTCATCACGGTAATTGTCAAGTAGCCTTACGCCGAAGTGAATCAGAGCAGCGCTATTTTCAGCTACCGCCAGGGCTTTTAGTCGTTCCTGAAAAGCAAGCAGGCGGGACTGCTCCTTGGTCAGAATATCAATCATATTAGGGGTCAACTTCAGAACGGATTTGGTTGCGAGTCGAGCAAGAGGTCCGCCATCCTTACGGAGAAACGCGCGACAATATACGCCAAACCCAATCAAGCGAGCGGGCTCGTCGACGGCCAACCAGTCGGAAATAATACCGGAGCGTTCGAAATCGGTCTTGGAGCCGTCCATCAACGCCGCGGCAGCCATGACAAGCCCCTCACGATCAAATACACCCTCAGCACAAGCTGCCTTGAGCAACGTTTCTTCGCTCACGCCGCAATCGACGCTGAGAAGTCGAGCTGCAGCAGCCGCTAGGCCTTCACTACCTGAGCGCTCCTCGAGCGCTCCCTGTAGCCTAGCTCGAGCGCTGGTCCATTCGTTTATCAGATCGGCGAATTTGTCCTCACCCAATTGCGCCGTGATGGCGTAGAGCGCCCTAGCGAGGACCTCGTCCGCGCCGTAGCGGGCATGACCAAAGGTTCGGTTCTGCGCTTCCTTGAGAAGCTCGCTCTGGGTGCGTTCATCAGCTACGGCGAAGTGAGGCGCAATACCGGCTTCCACGGGGAACCGACGCAATAGAGACTGACAAAAAGCATGAATAGTGAGGATCTTCATGCCACCCGGCGTATCCAGCACCTCCGCGAACAGGCTGCGGGCGCGTCGAATTTCCGCATCCCCCGGTGCACGGGCAAGCAGCAATTGCAGCGCTTCATCAAGAACGGTGTCATCTGCAGTGATCCAGTCACCGAGTGTGCTGGAAATGCGGATCGACATCTCCGCTGCCGCCGCGCGAGTAAAAGTGAGGCAGAGGATGCGTGCTGGCTCGGTGCCGTTTAGGAGGAGTCGCAGCACCCGGTCGGTCAGCACCTTGGTCTTGCCGGTTCCGGCCGAAGCGGTAACCCAAACGGAAGCTTGGGGATCGGCTGCGTCATGTTGCGGATTTCTCATTCGCCGTCTCCGGCGTAGCCAAACAACCATTCTTGAACACGCTCGAGATGTTCGTATTCATTCCAGGCAGGCATGGCTTCCGGGCGCGGCAACGGGTGATAGGGTGTTGCTGGGTCGTCGAATTTCATGATCAACTTTTCAAGGCCCCGACGCGCCGAGTCGGTTAGCTCCCCCACTTTCTGTTTAAGGGGCTTTTGCTCGCCTGGCGGCTCGCTGCCAGTAAGCCTCCAATAGGCGAGCTCCATCACCTCTTCTGCAGGAACGCCAATGAATCCGCCAGCTTCGGCGATCAGCGCCTCCAAGGGAAGCTGCGGTCGGCGGCCAGCGACCACCTTTGATTCGCTTGGCACCGTACCAGTTTTGTAATCGATGATTACTAGGCCACCCTCCCTGAGGCGGTCGATGCGATCGGCCTTCGCCTTCAAAATAAATGGCCCTGCCATACCATCGAGCACTAACTCACCACTGACTTCGGAAGCGAGCGGTGCGGCGCATTTGCGCCAAGCGATTTCATTGTCTACGAACCAGTGGGCGATTCGCTCAAAGCGCGGCCACCAGAAGGCCATCACTCCGGGCATACGTTTATAGCGCGCGAACTCCTGGCGTCCGAGAGCAATTAGTTGGGGCAGTGCGCCCTTCGGCGGCTCATTTCCTAATTCGGTGATGAACCGGTCAAGGATATGGTGGATGATCGCGCCCTTGTCAGCAGAGCTAGGATCTACATCTATCTCCTCCAAGGTCCGCAAGCCGAGAATATGGCGGGCATAGATAGCATAAGGGTCGGTCAGCCAGGTTTCGACCTGGGTAACGGATAGTTGGCGTGGGCGGGCCGAAATTGGTGGACGCGGCGCCGGGGGCTCGGCCGGGCCCGGAAGCGCATTCGGAGCGTCAAGAAGTTCCTGCCAACGGAACCAAACATCGGAATCCAATGCGAGTTGCTCATCCAGCCGCTCCGGCGCCAATACCGCCTTAAGGCGAGTGAGCCAGCGCGATGGTACTGTGGGTGCGCCTTCGACCTGTCGGGCGCGGGTCAGCATAACTTCGGTCGCACCGAAGCATTGCGTGAAATCATGAGCTGAAAGGCCTATGCGCCTCTCATGGGGCGGTAGGCCGAACTCAACGCGCATCGCCTGACTCATCCAAGGATCAACGTCGGGTTCGGATGGCCAGCTTCCTTCGTTGAGGCTGCCCAAAATCATCACATCGGCGCGCTGCAGACGGGCTTCAAGTGGGCCCCAAATAAAAAGGCGTGGATGGCCGCCATAACGCGGACGAACAGTACGGCCCTCCATGAGAACATCAAGCAGAGCGGGATATTTTCGCCCCGAAAAGCTCGGCGCATGGGGTGCATACTCAGCCAGCTCCGCCATGAACATTGAAGCCGCCTCGCCAGCCTCTCCCGCCCATACGCATTCGGCACCGGGTTCGCTATCGTGCGCAGCGAGCCATTCAGCGAATTCGATATGTGCGCACACTAAAGGTGCCAGTTCGGTTTGCTCCTGGGTCAGCGCCATAAAGGTTGCTGCCGCCTCAACAATAGCGCCAAGCCAGTCTGCTGCCTGGTCCTCTCCCTGCACCCGCAGCGCGTGTACGATGCCCTCAAGGCCGGGTTCAGGCCTAGTGCCACGCAGCACCGTGCGCTCCACCACGCGCACCATACGACGGAAGTACTCCGGCGCTATTCCGCCTGCCGCCATTGGATGCTTAAGCGCAGCGAGAAAAGGAACGGGTGCCGCGCGCTCGGCAGCGAACCGGGCAGAAAGCCTTAGAAACACGCCGGGCATCGTCTTTGCCAGCGATGTTCCAGCAGAATCGTCAATCTCGATTCGCCAGCGCTTGAGCTCTGATGCGACGCGACGTGCGAGACCGCGATCCGCCGTCACGAGTGCCGCTGTCCTACCGTCCTGCCGCAAACTTGCACGCAAACGAAGCGCAATCGCACCCGCCTCTGCACCAGAAGTGGCACATTCTAGTATAGTAAGATTTTCTAGTGCCCTAGGGTCGACCGACGGCATGTTACGCCAGCAGCCAACCGTCTCCGCCGGATACATCGCCTGCGCAACTAGTGCTATGCGGGCTTGAGAGCCAGTAGGAGTGCCCAGCGCAGGCCAAGGTAGCGCGTCACTTCGCGCCGCGCCGAGCCTAGCGAGCAATTGCTTCAGGCCGAATTGCGGGTGACTAGGCCCGAGGGCCCGCCAACTCTCTTCGGCAAGCTTCTTGTCGAGGCCAGGGAGAATGACGCAACCCTCTGGAAGCCGCGCAATCACTGCTAACAAATCCGCCGTGGCAGGGAGGCTACCGGTCGAGCCAGCGGCAATCACCGGATTAATGGGGGCGGCCTCGCGCCACTCCTCCGCCAAGTCTTCAAGCACCGCGTTACGCCGCGCCGCAGCATCGAGCGCGCCGTTTTTAGCAAGAATAGCCGGCCAGTGTTCAACAAGAATTTTGAGAAAATCGAGCACCTTCTGCCAATGAACAGCATGCCGTTCCGGCGCCAGCTTGTCGAGGTCAGCGAGATCTAGTCGCTCGCTACCCGCCTGGTCGAGAAGTGTGCCAAGCTCTTCGGCGAGACGCATGGCCTGATCGATATGACCGTCTGGTTCAACCGCGAGAATCAACTTAGCGAGCAGGAACTGTCGGTGAAGCGGCGCCAAAGCCGGTGGCAGCTCGCCATCTTCTGCCAATCCGGTGGGCCCGGCTTCGTCCTCGTCGAGATCGCCAATCGGCCGAATGCGCGGCAACAGCATAGCGCCGGAATCAGACTGCCTCAGAAACGCCTCGCTTAAAGCCCGACAGGCGCGCCGGGTGGGCAGTAGAATGGTTAACCGGCTAAGAGCCAAAGGGTCTTCCCCAACTCCGTCGAATATCCCGCTATGGAGAACACCATCGACCAACGCATCAGCAAAAGGGAACTCGGGCCCGATCGTAAAGATCCGAGGCGCGAGCCGTAGCTCTTTCACCTGCCTATCTCCAGTCTTAGTCGACGTTCTGCCTCCGCAAGGGCCTCGGGCGTGCCGACATGATACCACCAACTGTCGTGCTCGACCGCAAATAGTCGGTCGTTCTCTGCTGCTTCGTCATAATGGCGATTGAGCGAGTAGGAGCCGGCAGGAGCGCCCGTGAACAGGCGCGGATGGAGCATTTGCACACCACAAAAGATATGCGCGTCTGTAATACCGTGAGCGCGCTCCGGGCGACCATCCGCACCAAAGCGGAAATCACCGCCGCCAGTATGACCGATCGCACGCGCTTTGGGGCAAAGGAGAAGCAACGCATCCATGCGTATATCATCCCATGCCGCGGAGAGCCGAGCCAAGGCCCGCACGCCATCCTGTAAAACTGTATCACTGTTCTGTACGAAAAACGGCTTCTGGCCTAAATAAGGCAATGCCTGAGCTACGCCACCACCGGTATCCATCAGAACATCTTCCGGCGACATCTGGATTGAGAGTTCTGGGTGACGCGCGGCATAGTTCGTCACATGAGTTGTCAATAGATCGGCAAGATAGTGGCTATTGACCAACATCGATCGCACTCCGAAATCAGCCAAGTTGTCGAGGGCGTGATCAATCAGCGGTTTGCCCGCACATGGTATTAGCGGCTTGGGGAGCGCGGAATTGGCAGCGCGTATACGCTTCCCCAGTCCAGCAGCAAGCACCATGGCATGGCTTGGCTTAGCGTCGGTCACGGCGCAACCCTCCTTCGATCCGGCGGGACATGGCGCTCAAGCCACTCGTTAACCGGCGCAAGAACTGGATGGGCAAGATCAGCTTCGATATGGCGCCAAACCCGAGGCAGATATTTGAGATAACCCGGCTTGTCATCGCACTGAGCGAGGCGCACAAAAACGCCTGCGATACGGAGATTGCGATGCGCGCCCAGAATGGCATAGGCAGCACTAAATGCCTTGGCTTCAATAGCGGGATAAGCGTTCGCAAAGCGAGCAATCATGTTAGCTTCCAATCCTTCCGGAAGGTCGCGACGCACATCCTTAAGGAGCGATACGAGATCGTAGGGTAGCGGCGCGATAACAGCATCCTGAAAATCGAGCAAGCCTACTTTCGCAATACCGTCTCGTTCCTCCAACCACATCAGATTGGAGGCATGAAAATCGCGCAGGGCGAGGCATGATGGTACCGTTAGCGCAAGGTCATGAGCTTCGCGCCAGGCTGCGACCCAGCTTTCCACTTCCGTTGTCAAATCCGTACAATCCTCCGACGGCCACCATTCGGCGAACAGACGAATTTCCCGAGCGAGATAATCTTGGTCCATAACTGAAAAACCGTCACTGACCGGGGCATGACCAAGTGCCGCGAGAAGGTCAACCGCCAAACCATAGAGCAACCCTTCGTCCGGACCGGTACCTGCGTCAAGGCAATAGGTAAAAGTGAGATCTCCAAAATCCTCTAACAGCAGCAAGCGAAGAGCGGCATCTTCAGCGTAAATTTCTGGGACACTCAGACCTAGGGCTTTCAGTTGCCGGGCAGCAAAGCAGAAGGCAGTGACTTCTTTATGAGCCGAATCCATCAGAATGGCACTATCGGAATTCCGGCACAGGCGAAGATACCGTCGTCCAGACGCATCGTCGGCGAGCAGCATCCGCGTCGCACCGGACCAGCCCTCGACTGCGAGAAAGTGATCAATGCACTCTGCTCTCTCAGCCATCGACTGCCATCAAGCCAACTAGAAGATCCGCCGAACGCGGCCCATGCGGTGTTAGGCTTGCACTCCGAGCTTCTTCTCCATCACCGGGATCAAGACGCAATTCGAGCCAGTCGGGCGGTTCATGGCCCGCCATTTTCTCCGGCCATTCGATGAGTGAAATCGCCGTTTCAAAAGCCTCTTCGATACCAAGTTCATAAATTTCTTCAGAATTTTGAAGCCGGTAAAGGTCAAAATGCCATATTGGCGCGCCGACACCTTCATAAGTTTGCACCAGAGTGAATGTGGGGCTCGGAACTTCCGTACTACCGAAACGGGCACAGATAAATGCGCGGGCAAAGGTTGTCTTACCAGCGCCAAGCTCACCGGCCAGACCAACGATGTCCCCCACTGCTGCCAGTAATGCCAACCGCACAGCAAGTGCATCAGTGGCAAGTTTATCGCCAAGGGTCATAACGAAGGGTTGGGATACGTCACGAAGCGGCATGCTGTAATCTATATCGCATCGCAGCACAGAGCCCAAAACACCTTTGAAACGCTGTCTCTTGCGGCACCTAATGTTTGATCTGGAACATGCATGTCACGGTGGTGTCTTTATCAAGTACCTTCCTTAGGGTCACGCTATCGCCGTGCAGTTAGACAAAATTTTTAACCAGCGAAATTCCAAACTCAAAACCACCCTCATGCGCCAGAAATGTCCAAATGCCCAGCCCAGCTCTTCCTAAGGAATGCCGATGTTTGTATCAACAAGCTGGTAGCACAAATTCAGATTATCGACTTTGGTGCCGATCACCCAAATGACATAGCTACGGACGTTGATTATTAATAACGGTAATGATCGGGCTTGAACGGACCTGTTTGAGAAACGCCTATATAATCTGCCTGTTCGGAGCTTAATTTGGTGAGCTTTACACCCAGTTTCTCCAAATGAAGTGCCGCTACCTTTTCATCAAGATGCTTAGGCAAGGTGTAAACCTTTTTATCGTAGGAGTCGCCATTCTGCCAAAGCTCAACCTGCGCCAGTACCTGGTTCGAGAAAGAGGTGCTCATGACGAAGCTCGGATGGCCGGTGGCGCAACCGAGATTCACCAAGCGTCCCTTCGCGAGTACGATTAGGCGCTTTCCGTCGGGAAATTCAACCTCGTCGACCTGCGGCTTGACCTCGTGCCAAGGATAGTTCTGTAGCGCACTAATCTGAATTTCGGAATCAAAATGGCCAATATTGCAAACGATGGCACGGTCTTTCATCTGCCGCATGTGATCTAGAGTGATGACATCGAGATTTCCGGTCGCGGTGACAAAAACATCACCCTGGGAAGCAGCCTCGTCCATGGTCGTTACTTCATAGCCTTCCATTGAGGCCTGTAACGCACAGATTGGGTCAATCTCAGTTACCAGCACACGCGCGCCCTGGCCCCGCAGCGATACAGCACAGCCCTTTCCAACATCACCATATCCGTTCACCACGGCTACCTTGCCTGCCAACATGACATCAGTAGCGCGCTTGATGCCGTCAACTAGGCTTTCTCGGCACCCGTAGAGATTATCAAATTTCGATTTAGTTACCGAATCATTAACGTTGATGGCAGGCACTTTGAGCGTACAGGCCTTCTCCATCTCATATAAGCGCAACACTCCGGTGGTAGTCTCTTCGGAGATGCCTTTAACCGCACCCATGCAGTCTCCATAATCGTCGTGCATAATCTTTGTCAGATCACCGCCATCGTCGAGGATCATATTGGCCTGCCAGCCACCCGGCGCTTCTATAGTCTGCCGGATGCACCATACATATTCTTCCTCTGTCTCGCCTTTCCATGCAAAGACTGGCACACCGGTCGCGGCAATCGCGGCTGCCGCATGATCTTGAGTCGAAAAGATGTTACAACTCGACCAGCGAACTGAGGCACCAAGCGCTTCAAGGGTCTCGATTAGTACAGCAGTCTGGATGGTCATGTGCAAACAGCCAAGAATATGTGCACCAGCAAGCGGCTTAATCCCGCCTAACTCATCGCGTAGGGACATCAGGCCAGGCATTTCGGTTTCGGCAATAGCTATTTCCTTGCGTCCCCAATCAGCGAGCGAAATGTCCTTGACTTTATAATCGGTGGCGTCCGACATGAATGTTTCTCCGATAACATGAGCTGGTGAATTGAAATTGCGGAGCGGCCTTTTAGCACCGCCACACGAGGTGCACAACAATACCGAACAGGGCTAGTCAAGGGCGTTGAAATCGTCGATTAGGGTTGCGATAACACCGGAATCGGTCTGTTCCATGATTTGTTCAGCACGCTTTTCGGCATCATTAATACCCAGGCCCAGAATGCGTTGTTTGACACGCGGCAAATTAGGAGCCGCCATCGATAAATCCCTTAAGCCCAAGCCGAGAAGCAATGCGGTAAAACGCGGATCACCCGCCATTTCACCGCACAGATTGACCGGAATGCCAGCACTTCTCCCGGCCTCAACAGAAATTTTAATAAGCCGTAACACAGCGGGGTGCAAGGGATCATAAAGATGCGCGACCTGCTCATCACCCCGGTCAGCAGCGAGGGTGTACATGGTGAGATCGTTAGTACCGATAGAAAAATAATCGCACGACTTAGCTAGGCTATCAGCGGCCAGTGCCGCACCGGGCGTCTCAATCATGATACCAAGCTTGGGCAGCGGATTGGACATTGCGACGCGCTTGCGGGTCAAGCGGCGCACGACTTTGTCCATTGCTTCTTGGACGCGCTTGATCTCACTGGCCGAGTTGATCATCGGCAGAAGAATGCGGAGCTCCCCATGCGCACTCGCACGCAACATAGCGGCAAGCTGAGTTTCCAACAGCTTGCGCACTTTGAGTGACAGGCGAATAGCTCTTAAGCCAAGAGCCGGATTGGTGCTAGGGCTAATATGTTCGCCTAGCGAATAGGCCAGTTTGTCGCTACCGACATCGAGGGTGCGCACCGTCACCGGATGCCCCTCCATGCCTTCAACGATTTCCTTGAAAGCGACAAATTGTTCGTCTTCGCTCGGCAAGGTATCACGGTTCATATAAAGAAATTCACTACGCAACAGACCGACCCCCTCAGCGCCGACCTGCCGTGCCAAAGCAAGTTCATAAGGAAGTTCCAAATTGCATTGCAGCAAGATGCGCATATCATCCCGGGTCGTTGCCGGCACGCTGCGGAGACGCTCAAGTTGACGCTGGCGCCGGAACAGGGCCTCGCGCCGACGCTCGAAGCGGGCAATGGTTGCTTCGGTCGGATTGACGACCACCGTCCCGCGCACACCATCAACCACAATCATATCGCCTGGACGAACCTGATTCACCAAACCCGACACACCGAGGACAGCGGGCAGGCCTAGGGAGCGCGCCATGATCGTAGTATGGTCTTCCGCACCGCCGAGGGCAGAGGCAAATCCACCAACAATGTTGGGGTCCATAAGTGCTGTATCAGCCGGTGTAATTTCCTCAGCGATGATGATGGAGCCCGGCACCAGCCCGGAAAATGCCTGATAGCCTGCCTTGGTAAGATTGCGCACAAGCCGCGCGCTGACTTCGCGCACATCCTGAATCTTGCTGGCAAGATAGGAATCCTCCATCTCTGAAAAGGCATGAGCGATTTCGGAAAGCTCCGCCTGTACTGCCGCTTCAGCATTAAGCTTTTCACTCCGGATGCGCTTCTCAACACCACGTACGAGGCGTGATCCGGCAAGCATCTGGAGATGAGCTTCTAGAAGATAGTTAAGTTCTTCCGCAGCCGCTTCGGAAAGGGTTGATGCCTTAACACGAAGTTTTTCGACCTGCTTGATCGAAAATTTTGCAGCTTTATCGAAGCGCGCGAGCTCCTCTTCAACATCGGTCACGATATATTCAGGAACGTCGATCAAGCCCTGTTCCATGACATGAGCTGGGCCAATGGCGATACCAGCGGAGACGCCCAAACCAGAATATTTTAGGTCCTCCCGCACTGACAAAGCTAGTGAGGGGACTGACGGAATTCGGGCTTCACGTTTTGTCTTAGTCTTCATCGAAATTATCGTCCACCAACTTAGCCAATGCTTCTAGTACTTCATCAGTCTGGGGACCACATGCCTCCATGAGGATTTCTGATCCCGGCGCTGCCGCCAACATCATAAGCCCAAGGATGGAGACGCCGGAGACCCGAGTACCGTTGTGCACCACCCAAACTTCAGCGTCGAAAGAACCTGCCATGCGAACAAATTTGGCGGCCGCCCGGGCGTGCAGACCCAGCTTATTACCGATGAGGCAATAACGCTGCCCAGACTCCGCCTCTCTCGGCACGTCTGCGTCACTCATGCACGATCCGCCGCCCGGTCACTCATTTTCCGTCTCCCTCCAGCAGGCTGCTGGCGACGTTTATGTATTTTCGCCCGGCCTCCTGGGCAAGAGCGACCGCCTCCACCAAATTGTTTTGATCGCGCACACTCGCTAACTTAATCAACATTGGTAAGTTCATGCCGGCTACGACCTCTACCTTCGCTTGGTCCATCACGGAGATCGCAAGGTTAGAAGGCGTACCACCAAACATATCGGTGAGCAGGATCACGCCATGGCCGTCATCAACATCACCGATGGCAGCGATGATATCCTTACGCCGGAGTTCCATGTCGTCGTCCGCGCCAATGCAAACGGCTCGGATGTTGGCCTGACGGCCAACCACATGCTCCGTCGCCGCGACAAATTCCTCAGCCAAACGGCCATGGGTCACCAAAACGAGACCTATCATTTTCTCTCCCAAGCATGTCCACCGCCATCGGAGGCGGCGTGTTTCAACCAAGCGCGGCAACTTTCCCGTCGCGCAAATCTAGCTGCGTTCTTTGGCTTTACCGCGCCCCGGATCACTTCTCCAGGTCGCGGTGGCGCACGCCGACCTGTCGACCAAACTCTCGCATTAACTGGGCAACCCGTTCGGCAACAAACACAGAGCGGTGCCGTCCTCCCGTACAGCCCAGGGCAATTGTCAAATAGGACTTACCTTCCCGCTCATAGGCGGGCAAGAGCGTGACCAGCATATCCTTCAAATTAGCAAAAAATGCGGAAAAGACCGAGTCTGCCTCGATATGTCGGCCAACGGCTAAATCCAAGCCACTCAACGACCTGAGGTTCTCTTGATAATGAGGATTAGAAAGGAAACGTACGTCGAACAACAGGTCTGCGTCTGCCGGCAATCCTCGCGGATAGGAAAAGGACATTACAAAAATACTAAGCTCTCGAGCCTTCGGGTGAGAAAAATGCCCCGCCAACAGCCGGCGCAGGTCGCGAATTTCAAGATCAGTGGTGTTTACCGTGAGATCAGCGCGTCGCTTCAACCAATCGAGGCGTTCACGCTCGCGCCGGATGCCGTCGATAACCGGACGGTCTACGGCGAGGGGATGAGGCCGCCGCGTTTCGGTGAAACGACGGCGCAAGGCTTCGTCATCGCAATCCAAAAATAGTAGGGTCACATCAAGGTCAGTACGATCCAGCAGAGGTGCTATGTCATGCTCAAAATGCTCGAGGTCAAATTGACGCGTGCGAACATCGATACACAGCGCGAGCGGTCGGTTAAACACCGCGACACCATCTCTGTCGGCCGAGTCACGCGGACGCACCAAATCAGAGAGCAGCGACAGCGGCAGATTATCGACCACTTCATAACCGATATCCTCGAGCACATTCAGCGCTGTAGATTTTCCAGCACCGGACATGCCTGTAACCAAAAGAAGTCGGCGACGAGACGCCTTGGCTTCGGTGATGACACTCATGATCCTTCCGCCCTCCTCGACCCCAATTTCATCAGCGGTGACTCGCCGCGTAGTGACATGCGGCAAGCGAGGGTGACTTTAGCCGGCGCCGAGGCCTCAAAAGGTGCGAGAGGAACCAGCGGCAGTTCGACACCCTGAAGACGGTAGACAGTGGGGACTGGCACACGCTCAATACGATCCGGCGTCATAAGATCAAATACCAGCCGAAGTGGAGCGCATCGCAGATAATCCATAGATACCGGACCGAAACCGCGCACCTCAATCACTCCGGCAAGCGCCGATGGTGGGGAAGCATAGAGGGCCTCACCGTCGCGCCGGCAACAAACCTGATCGTCAGCTACGAGGCTGGCACCTACATCAATAAGGCGCAAGGCTAAATCAGACTTACCGGCACCGGACGGTCCAAGCAAAAGAACGCCCTGGCCGTCCAAAGAAATACAAGTTGCGTGTATTAGATGCATGCCGCCAACAGGGTGAAACGCTGCCAGTCCGCTGTCAATCCAACACGGTCGGAAAACTGGGTCAGGGTCCTTTAAGCGATGGGTGCTTCAGCTGTCTGGGTGAGAAGGGCGTAAAGCGCCTCCGCATTATCCGAACCGCGTAGGCGGGCGCAAACATCTTCGTTGCGTAACAGGCGAGAAATCCGCGCCAAAGCCTTTAGATGATCAGCGCCAGCGGTCTCGGGCGCGAGAAGGAGAAAAATCAGATCAACCGGTCGCTCGTCGATAGCCTCAAATTCTACCGGCGCCGGCAGCTTCGCAAAGACGGCATAGAGCTGGTCAATATTGCCTAGTTTGCCATGAGGGATGGCGATCCCCTTACCAACACCGGTTGAACCAAGTCGTTCGCGCTCGAGCAGCACGTCGAATATCGCCCGCTCATGAACACCCGTTTCATGCGCGGCTACAGCAGCCAGTTCCTGCAGCAACTGCTTCTTGCTCCCAGCCTTAAGATTAGCCAGAACAGCTTTCAACGGAAGGATATCTGCTATTTCCATCGCCTTATCTCCAACCCGTTACACGGCAGCCTTTGTTTGCGCATCGACCCAGACAACGTTGCTGTTGGCGCGACAGAACACGACGCCACGCCACCATGACTGCGGTTGAGGAACAACAGGGATTGCGATTCCGCCAAAACCCTGCGCATGGCATCCTTTTCCGACGGCCAATTCGGCGATCTCGATGGTCGCCCCGGTTCAGAAAGGCGGCAGCAACATAGTTCCAGGCCGGAAACGAGTCAATAGGCCCGCCTGGAGCTACCATCTCCAGATATTTCTACCATTGTTTCAATAAGTTATACTATTATCTGCGGCTCGTTTTCGTCAATTTCCTGCATCTCTGCACCGATGAGGAAATGCTCATTGATTCGCGGTATTTTGCTATGGTCCAGCGCGATATATCTACTCCCGACATCTTCAATATTTTGGCGATAGGGTAATCAAACAACACCTTGCTTTAAGTTCTGCCATCGACCAGGTCACATATTTGATGTAGCGCTGCCTCGGAGGCATGGGCTTCCCCGCCAGCGCGGCCAGAAAAATCGCAGGGGAAGACGAATCTGATCTCATAGGTTGCACGCGGAGTGCTGATGCATTCATTTTTGCTAAACTAGCTCACAGCACGCACACAAACACCACATCTCTCTGCCACAGCAGAGAGGGTCAAGGGGCGCCCCTTTCGCATCAAGTCAGTTAAAAACACGTCCTGTAGTTCAACCAGTTCGGTCACTACTTTCATAATGGCGTGAGAGCGCCGGTCAACATTACGCATTAATCAATGGGCGTTTTGATAACGATTGGCGATGAAACAGCACGCTTCGTTGTCAATCACGTGCTCACGCAAGGTCGGATGCGCCCTTTCATTGAGCTCAACGTCCTCTATTTTCCTCTCGCCACGCCGTGCACCGGACGCGACACCATTATGAGAGAAAAGCTCTATAACTGGAACCGATCGCCCAGATAAACTCGTCGAACCTCTTCGTTGCTGACGATGTCCGAAGGCGCACCTTCCATCAGAATTGCACCCTCATAGAGGATATAGGCCCGATCGACAATTTCGAGGGTCTCGCGTACATTATGATCGGTCAGCAACACACCGATGCCTCGGTCCTTAAGGTGGG
>MDTE01095034.1_pt1 | contig 102182 bp, 94 predicted proteins | sample 811231 | NCBI WGS metagenome assembly MDTE01 (sample SAMN05326651, study PRJNA326480) | marine metagenome | isolation source: seawater | place: Indian Ocean: Red Sea | collected 2010 | reverse complement strand
TGAATGGAAATAATCATGTCTGAACAAAGAAATTGGATTAAAATTTGGGCAAGAACGGTAGGAATGCCTATTGGCGAAACTGATCAAGATTCACCTACAAACCCTGCTATATCAAAAAAAGATGTCAAAAAAGCACTAGCATTTAGAACATTTTGGATTGCATTACATGTTTTTACATGTGGAATGATTATTGCCGGTAATGGGAAAACATTAGGTTTATGGTAAATTAGTTTCTTTAAACCATGTATAAATTGATTCTGGTAATTTTTCTCCCATAGAATGCAAACCATGTTCACCTCCAGGAATCAAAAGCAAGTCTACTTTTTTCTTAGATTCCAGCCTTTTTTCATATGCATCTAATGCAACATCCTTAAGCCTAGGATGTGTTTCATTAGTACCAGCTAATATAAGCAAATCTGATGAAATTTTATCTACATATTGGACAATATCATATCTTTCACTTCCATATTTATCTAAATATGCCTTTGCAGAAAACAATCCAGCGCCAGGAACAATATCTTCTTTAATTGTAATCAATTGATCTCCCAGACCTGAATCTACAAAATTATTTGCAAGTTTAATATATTTTTTATAATAGTGTGAAGCTTCAGAATTCAAATAGTATTTTTTGGACAGTCTGACAGGAGAAATAGCTACTATTGAATTTACAAAAGAATTATTTCTAACTGATTGATAATATGTAACTTTTACAGCACCCATACTAGACCCTACCAAACAAACATTATTAAATTTTTTGTCTTTCAACCAATTAATCATAGCATCTAAATCAAATAAACAATCGTATAATATTTCAAAAGCTGTCCCAGCAAAATCTGTATTTATATTAGGTCGTCCTTGAGAAATAACATCGTGCCCTCTAGTATTAAATGAAACTACAGGAAATCCATTTTTTGAAAAATATTTCCCCAGAATTGAAATCATTGATCCTGAATAAAAATTCCCTGTTGTACCATGAACTAATAATATTGCATCCACAGCACTACTATTCGATGATTTTGGTTCTATATAACAACCATCTAATTTAAATCCATCTGAAGTTTCTGTTTGTATAAGCTTAATATCAGTCATTATGAATAATTTATTTTGAAAAATTCCACATATCTAAATCAACAATTAAACAAATAAAAATTATTTGTTTAATTGAACCGCCTTGCTCCATGTATATACTTCTTGACCAGTTTCAACTATTAAAATTTTCATCAACCCAGCATTATAAATATGTGGCAAACCATCTGAAGTTGTTAAACGTGAAAAAATACAAGGTGCATCCTCTAAAAATTTTATCTCTGTATCAATTTGAATAGGACGACCTTCATTTTCGATAACCACGCAACCTTTTTCTTTCCCACCTAAATATGAATGTACTATAATATCTTTATACTCATAAGAATCCCAAACTACAAAAGGCAAAGCTACTTTGGGATTATTGCCAGAATCACCATGAACTTTTACTTCAAGAAAAGGTTCTATCAATTTTGCCGGCTGGCCTTGATTATCAATTTGACCCGAACAAGCCAAAAATATTAATGGCATAAGAATCAACAACTTACTAATTTTTCTAAAATTGTTCATCATAAACACCATATTATGAGTTAATTTATATAATAATACATTAATTTCTTATACATTATTGAAGCCTACGTAGTGTTGGAAAAGAAATAAATACTATTACTACAAATATTAATAAAATAACACAACAAACTTGAGTTGCTATTGTCACACTATAATTTTCAGCCAAAATTCCTGCTAACAAAGTTCCTAAAATACTTAATACATTTGTAAAATTAAATATCCCACCAAAACGTCCCCTAAGTTTATCAGGAACCTCTGAACCTAAAAGAGATCTACCAATTGTAAGTATACTTATTAAGCCGAAATTAAGAAAAAACACACATATCAAGCCAATAGAAAGTGATTGCGCCAAAGAAAAGGAATACATAGAAAAAAATACAAACATTAAATAGAGAAGTAACAAAGTCCCTTTTTTTACATAATTAACTAAAATTGAAAGGCTAAAATCAGAAAAAAACCCACCCACTCCTAAAATTGCGAAAAGTAGTCCATATCCATCTGGCCCTGTTGAAAAGATATCAGCAGTATAAATTGGTAATAATCCATGCACAGCTGGTACTACTAAAACATTCACACTGGTTCTAAGTAATAAAGCACCTTGAAGTAATCGATTAGTTTTTAAAAAATTAATTAATTCTATAAAATTTTCTTTAAAATTATTCTTAATCAATTTTTCTTGAGGACGTATAGTTTGAATCCTAGAATAAGCCAGCACAGAAATTAAAATCATTATCAACTGTCCTATTAATGTGAAGCCAGGCCCAATTCTTTTTAATAATAATCCAGCAAAATAAGGAATTGAAAAATGTCCTACAAAATATGCAGAACCAGTAATTGCATACGCTGCAAATATAAGATTTCTTCTTGTTGGTACTAGCAATGGGATCAATGAAAAATCTGATGGACCTCCTAATGATTGAATAAATCCTACTGATAACAAAAAAATAAATAAATAATATGTATTAAAATTCCCAGAAATCACCAAATACGCAAACAAAAATATGAATATACTTTTAAGTAAAAAAACATTCACAATTACTTTTTGTCTATTCCATTTATCGGCAGCAAAACCACCAATAGGTGCAGATATCAGCCCAGATAACGCTCCAAATCCCCATGAAAGACTTGTTAAAAATGGTGACTGAGTGTATTCATAAGTTAACCAACCTATCACAACAAATTGAAAAAAAGATGATGCTGAAGAGAAAAATCTTCCAAACCAAAGTAATCTAACATTCGAATAATAAAGAGGAGCTGGAAATATCATATTTCAATTCATTAATTTATTTTATAAGCAATCAATATACTTACAAAAAATTAAAAATTCATCCGTTATTTCTCAAATATGCTTCAAAAGATTAATTATTCTAAATAAGTCGCTGAAAAATTTATATTTAACTCAATCTTATCCTCTACATAAACAACATATATTTTTGGAATTTCTATGTCAAAATCTCCAAAAGAAAATTCCGTATTAGCTTTCCCTGTAATATTTCCACCTTCTAAAATCGCTTCCACATTCCATTCAGAAGGTCTTAAAACTCCATGAATTTCTAAATCGCCAAATATTTTAAACTCCTTCATAACACCTTCTTCAAAAGGCCAATTTAGTCCTTCAACATTTGTTATATTCAATTTTAATTCTGGATATTTATTTATTTCCAAAGAATTATTTTTTAAATAATTGTCTCTTAAGCTAGAATCACTTTTAAGTGCAGCTAAATTAACTACAATTTCAGAAGGATATTGTGGATGAATTTTTCCTGATGAATTGAAAATTATTGTACCTTCCAAATCATTAGTCACGCCTATAGCATATTGTGTAATTGGGTCAGACTTTCCTGGAATCTTAATCTGTTCTTTAATTTTATAATTTGCAGATGTTAAATATTGATTACAACAAAGAATCATATTAATAGATTCGTTTTTTTTGCTACCAACGATTTCTACAGTTTGATTCAACCTTAACCAATCAGAATATTTACCATACCCTGATAAATATGAAACACACAGATGAATAAAACCTTGTTCATTAGGGAAAGAATCTTGAGGAACACTTACAGAGTTTTGCATAGAGTCTATAATTTTATACCATGATTTTGGAGAATCACAAAAATCATTAATTGATTCTGGTTTTTCATTATTTTTAGTATGAATAAATTTATATTTAAACCTAACATCTTGATTAATTGGTGCAGGAAGCAATACCGCAACAAATGACGCAAAACTTTTCGATAAACTTCCAGAAACTAACTTATATGACCCAGAAGTGGCAGACTGTACTGTTGTAGCTGGTGTAGAAATTTTAACAGGTATATTAGTGGGAATTACATTTGATGTAGAAATCTGTTGTTTTTTGTTACAAAACATTTTTGTACATCCTAAATTACCATTTTGACAAAAACAATTGTTGCAAAAATTGTCTCCTGTATCTTTTCCTCTCCAACCATTTCTAACTATCTCACCTCCAGATAATTCACAATCTTGTTCCGATTCAGAAATATCAGTTGATTTAGTAGAATTCATAGATTGTTCCAATTTAATTTCAGAAGATTTATGAGATTTTTGAGAATCTAAAATAGGTGAAGCTTCAGAATAATTACAAGAAAAAATAGCTAAATTCAAAGCTAAATACAAAAATGTAAAAAAGAATTTTTTTCTCAGGCTTATATCTAAATTTAGCTGCTTCATATACGACTAATCCAATACATCTTTTAATTGAGACAAAGAAAGATTCCCTCCACTAGCAATGAGAGCTACTTTTTTTCCTTTTAATTGATCTTTGATCTGTAATGCAGCTGCTAAAGAAGCTGCACCCGCATGTTCAACTATACTATGAGTTTTTTCAGCAAATATAGCTACAGCTTCAAGCAATTTTTGATCAGAAACCAATATGAAATCATCCAACATTTCTTGAAGAATTTGTTGTGTAAATTCATATCCCATTGAAGTAGCTAAACCTTCAGCTAATGATTTGTTATCTTTTTCTATAATTTTTCCATTTTTCCAAGAAAAATATGCTCCAGGTGAACTATGTGATTGCACACCAATAACTTTAATTCTAGGATTAATTGCATTCGAAACAATACAAGCTCCACATGCTCCACTTCCTCCACCTATAGGGACAATAATGACATCTATATCTGGTTGATCTTCTAATAGTTCTAAAGTATATGTTCCAGTCCCTTCAACTAACCTAGGTTCATTTGCTGAGTGTATATAATAATAACCTTCTTCAATTGATAATTTTTCAGCAAATTGCCTTGCCTCATCAAAACCTTCACCATGTTCAATGATTTTAGCTCCCAAATTTTTGATAGATGCTACTTTAGTTGATGTTGTATTTTCAGGAACTACTATTACAACATTAACACCAAATATTCGACCTCCATAAGAAACTCCTTGCCCAAAATTTCCGGTCGATGATGCTATAACTCCGCTACTTTTTTCTTCAAAAGTTAATTGGGAAATAGTGTTTAATGCGCCTCTAACTTTAAAAGAGCCTAAATGTTGATAATTTTCATGTTTTATAAAAACATTAGCATCTAAAATTTCATCAATTGAGTAATAATTTAAAAGAGGTGTTCGAATTATATGAGGCATTATCCTTTTTCTAGCATTTAACACATTTTGCAACGTTGGTCTTTTTATCAATTTATTCTCCTATAATTCAAACATATCTATTAAAAATGAAATCTTCTAAAACTAATGAGTTTTATTATAACTTCTTAATGACAAAACTTGAATAAAATTATACAATCCTCACAAAATTGTGTGTCGTAATTTCACCAAATTTACAGGAGATTAATATGAACGTGTACAGAGCAGAATATATTTGGATTGATGGTTCATTACCAACCAATAAACTTCGTTCCAAAACAAAAGTAATTAAATCTGGTGAAGAACCTTCAATTTGGGGGTTTGACGGCTCTAGTACTAATCAAGCACCTGGAGATGAGTCTGACTGTGTTTTAAAACCAGTATTCACATGCCCTGATCCTCTTAGAGGCCCTGAAGATATTTTGGTAATGAATGAAGTTCTAACAACTGATATGAAGCCCCATCCTTCTAATACAAGGGCTAAATGTGCAAGAGTAGAGAAAAAATACTCCGAATTTGACATGTGGTTTGGTATCGAACAAGAATACACTCTTTTTGATGGAGTTCAGCCTCTTGGATGGCCATCAAATGGTTTTCCTGCACCACAAGGAGGATACTATTGTGGTGTTGGATCTGACGAAGTTTTTGGAAGAGAACTAATAGAAGATCATCTTGAGGCTTGCCTCGAAGCAGGGTTAGAAATTTCAGGTATAAATGCTGAAGTAATGCCAGCTCAATGGGAATTTCAAGTAGGACCAGCCGGACCAACAGCAGTGTCTGATCAACTATGGATTGCAAGATGGTTATTATATCGTATTGGAGAAGAACACGGAATCACTGCAACATTAGCTCCAAAACCTGTTAAGGGTGACTGGAATGGTGCTGGTGCACACACAAACTTCTCTACAAAACATATGCGTGAAAGTTATCAACCGTGTATTGACGCTGCTGAAGCCTTAGCTCCAAAACATAAATTACATATTGAGAACTATGGATCTGATATTCGTGATAGACTTACAGGCCAGCACGAAACAGCATCAGCTGATAGTTATTCATATGGTGTTTCAGATAGAGGAGCTTCCGTACGAATTCCATGGCAAGTAGCAAGAGATCAAAAAGGTTATATTGAAGACCGACGACCTAACGCTAATATGGATCCATATGTTGTGACTAGACTAATTACTGATACAGTTTGTGGTGCAGCTAAAAAATAACAAATCAATTGATCATATTTTCTAATTACTTTTGATCAATTATTTAAATAGTTTGGTGAAAATAAAATGCAAGATGCTATATTACTAATTAGTAGTAATTTATTCTTTTTTCCTAGAATAAAAGCTGCTGCAAATAAATGTAATTTATCTACAAAAATGATTACAAATCCCGTCGATTTAGATAACGCCAAAAAAAATCACAATGTCCAATTTATTTTAATTGATTTAGAATTTGAAATTTGGGACGATATATTAAATTCCATTAAAAGTAAAGATATCCCATATAAATCAATTATAGCCTTCGGACCTCATAGCGATACTGATTCATTTGAAAAAGCTAAAAATTTAGGCTGTACTTCAGTTCTACCAAAAGGAACATTCTCAAACAAATTAAACGATCTTTTTAACGAATCCTCATTAAATGTTTGACACCATCATTTTAAATGGAATTATAATTGATGGCACAAAAAAAAGTAGATATCATTCTGACATAGGTATCTATAATGGAAATATTAAAGCAATCGGAAACTTAAATAATTCTGAAGCGAAAAATTTCATAAATGCTGAAAATCTAATTGTTTCCCCTGGTTTTATAGATATTCACAGCCATTCTGATTTAAGTCTATTGGTTGACCCAGGTGGAGAAAGTAAAGTTCACCAAGGTGTTACAACAGAAGTTACAGGCAACTGTAGTCTTTCTCCATTCCCAACCGGTAAAGCTTCTCCTGAAATTTTACAAAAATCTATAGTTGGACAAATATTAGACTCTGATATAAATTGGAAATGGAAGACTTTAGATGATTGGGCACAAAATTTAGAATCTAACGGATTAAGTATTAATATTGCCCCTCAGGTTGGTCAAGCTGCATTACAAATTGCTACTGGAGCAACTAAAAATCAACCAGCTACTAAAGAACAAATTGAAGAAATGAAATTTTTATTAATAGAAACTATTGAACAAGGTGCGTTCTCACTTTCTACAGGACTTTCATTAGCACCATCCATATATTCTTCAACAAATGAGATTATTGAATTATGCAAATCTATTTCTCAATTTCCTGATATTTTTTATGCAACACATGCAAGAGAAGCACCTGGGAATCAATTTAAAATGATTGAAGAAGCCATTCAAATAGGACAACAAGCAAATATACCCGTTCAATTTTCTCATATAGCTATAATTGATCACAGATTTTATGGGTCAGGTCCAAAAATGATTCGATTATTTGAAAAAGCATTTTCTGGAGGGCTCGATATTTCATATGACATTTATCCATACACTGCTGCTGGAGCTGGCTTAAATCAAGCAGTTCCAACATGGGCTCAATCTGGTACTATAAATGAATACTTAAAAAGAATTAAAAACTCTAAAAATAGGGAGAAAATTAAATCTGAAATCACAAATGGAATAGGTGGACTCAAACAAAAATGGAGTAATTGGATTATTTCAGATATAAAAAATACAAATAATAAAAATATATTAGGTCTTTCAATCGAAGAAATCTCTCATCAAAGAAACATTTCTCCTGCAGAAACAATTCTTCAAATTATTGAAGAAGAAAGAGGTGCAGTACCCACAACAGTACATAATAGATTGGAATCTGATGTTAAATATTTTCTGTCACATGAACTAGCTATGATAGGATCTGATGGAAATGCAATTTCTCCAAATGGATTTTATAAAAATTCAATTCCTCATCCTAGATTTTATGGAACATTTCCAAGAATACTGGGTAGATATACTAAAGGAAACAAGAAAATATTATCTTTAGAAAATGCAATCTATAAAATGTCTGGATTTCCAGCAAAGCGCCTAAAAATGAAAAAAAGAGGGACTATAAAAATCAACAACATAGCTGATTTAGTTATATTTAATCCAGAAACAATAATAGATCAAGCAACTTTTGAAAATCCCCATCAATATTCAATCGGAATTCATCATGTGTTAGTGAATGGAATTTCAGTAATAAAAAATGGAAAACATACTAATGCAATTCCAGGTAAAGTTCTTAGAAGAGGAAAAACTTAATTAGATATTCTTAAAAAAATTTGGCAATACACGCATATAATTAATCTTTCATTTTATGGAGCGGGAGACGGGATTCGAACCCGCGACACCCTGCTTGGAAGGCAGGAACTCTTCCGCTGAGTTACTCCCGCGTAGGTAAATATTGTACCTCACTTTTAAATTCAACACAAAAATTAAATTGTAAAAGAACTGTGAACTATTTTAACTATATGATTAGCTATAGCCATACTAGACGTTGCTGCTGGAGAAGGTGCATTCAGAACATGTATTGAATTTTTTGTTTGAATTAAATGAAAATCTTGTAAAATTTGCCCCTTGTTATCAACAGCTTGAGCTCTAACACCTACACGTCTATTAATTAAATCTTTTGAAGAGATTTCCGGAACCAATTTTTTAAGAGAGTTAACAAATATGGGTTTAATTAAAGATCTAATCTGTTCAGAAGTCGCAGTACGAATATTTTTTGCTGCCATTTTCCAAAACCCTAAGAATTTAACTATTTCAAAAGTATCTTTTAAATTTATAGAAAAAGAACCATATCCTTCTCTAGAAAAAGATAAAACTGCATTAGGTCCAGCTTCAACTGAACCATCGATACGTTTTGTAAAATGAACACCTAAAAATGGAAATCTTGGATCTGGAACAGGATAAATCAAACCTTTCACAAGCGACCTCGCATCTTTTGCCAATTCAAAATATTCACCACGAAACGGAATGATTTTAGTACCATAATCTAATCCCATCATTTTTGCTATCCTGTCAGAATTCAAACCACCACAATTAACTATGTTTTTTGTTTGAAAAGTATCTTTTGAAGTTTGAACATGTAAAGTTTTTGTATCTACAGAAGTTATTGAATGAATCTCTGAATTCTTAATTATTGAAACACCCAATTCAATACAATCATTAGCAAAATGTTCTGAAACCACTTTGAAATCTACTATGGCAGTTGTTGGACAATAAATACCCATAGAACCTGTAGCATTAGGTTCAAATTTTTTTATCTGATTCCCATCTAATATTTGTAATCCTTTGATCCCATTATTTTTACCTCTTTCCATTAAGCTTTTTAGAGATTTTTCTTCAAAAGAATTAGTAGCAACAATCAATTTTCCACTAGGATGAATTTCAATGTTTTTTAATGAACAATAATCTTTCAACAATCTTGAGCCAGATAAACAAAATTTTGCTTTCTGTGAACCTGGCTTATAATAAATCCCAGAATGAATCACTCCACTATTATGACCAGTTTGATGAAAGGCAATTTCTTTTTCTTTTTCCAAAACTCCAATTTGATATTTTGGATATGCAATTTTCAACGCTCTAGCGGTAGCTAATCCTACTATTCCTGCACCAATAATTAAAATATCAAATTTTTCAGAAACCATTGAACACTCCATAACAACAAATTCCATACTGAAATTCTATCACTTACAGAATTAAAATTTTACTTAAATTAATTTCATGATATTCTATACAAAATTTTTAATGCAAAATATAGGAATAAAATTAATGACAAAATTATTATGCCATGAAGATAGCTACATAAAATCTTTTTGTTCAAAAATTATAAATATTAACAATAAAGGATTAGTTCTTGACGAAACAGCATTTTATCCAGGTGGTGGAGGCCAACCGTTTGACACAGGTGAAATCAAATATAAATCTGAAATTTTTGAAGTTAAAAAAATTTCCAAAATAAATGGTGAAATTACTCACGAAATACAAAATTTCAAGCCAGAAAAAGTTCAGATAGGTGAAATCATTACGGGTGAGCTTGACTGGAACAGACGATATCAATTGATGAGAACGCACACTGCTTTGCACATTATGTGTGGAATAGTTTGGCGAGATTATAATGCACATGTTACAGGAGGTGATATGAAACCTCTAAAGGCAAGAATGGATTTCGAACTCGAAAAAATGTCATCTACTTTTGCACATGAAATTGAAGAAAAAGTAAATTTAGAAATCCAGTCCAAAAAAAATATTACTATAGATTTTATTCATAGAGAAGAAGCTCTGAAAATCCCTGATTTAATTAGAACAAAAATAAATCTTATCCCTGAGTCTATAAATATTATCAGAACAGTAAATATTGAAAGCTTAGATTTACAAGCTGATGGTGGTACACATGTAAATAACACAAAAGAAGTAGGCGCAATACGAGTCACAGGGCATGAAAGTAAAGGGAAAATCAACAAACGAATTCGTATCGAAATACTAAACATATAACTTTTAAATCAATTAATTGCTCTAATTTATTTACTGAAGTTATTTTTGAACCATTCTGATGTCTTATTCAAACCTTCTTCCAGAGAAATTTTTGGGGCCCAATCTAAATATGACTTTGCTTTATCATTGGACAAAATTATACGATTTATATCACCTGATATTTTGCTTTTAAATTGAGGTGAATCTTTATATAAAGTTTGAGTACATAATATTTTAAAAATCTCATTCACACTAGCACCTACTCCAGAGCTTATGTTAACTGTAAATGAAGAGGTGGATTTTAATGCAATTTCAACAGCATCCACAACATCAGAGATGAAAATAAAATCACGAACCTGTTCACCATCGCCATATATTTCAACAACATTATTTAAAAACATTTTTGATAAAAATATTGCAACTACACCACTAGCACCAGTATGGTCTTGCCTTGGGCCGTACACATTACCCAATCTCAAGACTTTCTTTAAAATTGGTTCTGGCAAAATCAAATCCATATATCTTTCTAAAGTCCATTTGCTTAGTCCATATGGACTTATCGGGTTAATTGGATGTATTTCATCACAAGGCAGATATTTAGGTTCACCATAAAGGGCTCCCCCAGTTCCTAGATATAATATTTGCCTCACGTTAGAATCAATTGCAATTTTCAATAAATTCAATCCAGATATTATATTATTTTTTGCATCAAAAATTGGATCTGACTCAGAATCTTTAACAGAAATTTGAGCAGCACAATGTATAATTGCTTCTGGCTGAAATTTTAAAAATATATTTTTTAAATTTGATGAATCAATATCAACATTTTCAAATTCAGCATATTGATTTAAATATTCGATTCTGCCAGTACTAAGATTATCTAAAACCAATACCTCCTCACCGTTAAGAATTAATCTATCTACAATAGAAGAACCTATAAATCCTGCTCCCCCTGTAACAACTATTTTCATTTTAAATCCTATTCAAATATATTTTTTAAAATTGAATTTTTCAAAAATTATTATTAATTCTTAAAAATAATTATACCTACAAAAATTTGATCTGAATTATTAGTAATTTTACATGATAAATTTGATTGTATCTCAAAAACATCAAATGGCAGTAATTCAAAAATTTTATTACACATTTCGATTTCTACTTTACCATTAATACCTATACATTTTTTCAGAACTAACCTTAACAAATCTAATGGGATTGAGAATCCTGGATTAAGTAAAAATTTCTTACAAATCATATCATCGGACTCATGAATTATTTCATAAGAACCCCATTTTTCTTCCACATAAATTGGGCTATTTACTTCTTTTCTATCTTCAGATTTTAATAAACCAACAACACTTTTCAACTGATCAAGTTTTTCAAAAGATGAAACGATTGTTGCATCTTTTGAATCAATAAATACAATATTTTGTAAGCCTAAAGAAACTAAAAGTTTATTTCTAGACATCACAATAGAATCTTTAGAGTCAATCGCTACTACATCTCCATCTAATAAATTACCATCTTGATTTTTATCTGCAAAATCATGTATGGAATCCCAAGAACCAAGATCTAGCCATTCAGAGCTTAAAGACACTACAAAACAACTAGGCAAAAAAGGGTCTTTTAAGTTGTGTTTTGGCAACAACTCTAAAACGGCATAATCAATTGACTCTGGTGAAATATTTTTAAAATTATTTTTATCAAGATATAAAAAGCCATCTTCAAAATTTCCATTTTCTAAAGATTTTTTACAATAATTTTCAATTTCAGGTCTAAAAGATTTAATTAAATTGATCCAAACTGAAGCTTTCAACATTAAAATACCAGAATTCCAATAATGTATCCCTGATTTGAAAAATGATTTTGCAGATTCAATACTTGGTTTTTCTATAAAATCTTCTACAAGAGAAATATCTTCACATAAATCAATATCATTATTTTTTACTTTAATATAACCAAATTGAGTATCAGGTGATTTTGGTTTAATAGAAAAAAGAACAACATTACCATCTTGAGCATACTTATAACCACGATAAATATCATCATAAAATTTCTCAGAATTAAAAATAATATGATCTGAAGGTGCTAATAAAACTATAGAATCACCTTGATCTCTTAAAATTTTCATACAAGCAATAGTCAATGAGGGAGCAGTATTTTTAGCCACAGGTTCTAAAATAATATCTGCATTATTATAATTGATTTCATTCAACTGCCTCTTCAACAATATACGATGTTTTTCATTACCTATTATTGTTACATTTTCCAAATCTTGTAATCGTGAAATAGTTTTCTGAAATAAAGAATCTTGTTTATCAAAACTTAAAAAAGGTTTAGGATAAAGAAATCTAGAAACAGGCCAAAGCCTTTCCCCTGAACCCCCAGCCAAAACAACAGGAAAAATCTTTTTTAAATCATAATATGACATTTTAAATTCAACAAAAATGCTATAGTAATTTCTATTTTAATCTAGTATCAATTTCAGCTTTCAATTCAATAATTTTATTACCAACAAATTGATTACTCTTAATATGTAATTCAACCAACGAAGAAGCAAGTTGAATTTCATTTCTCATTAAATGATGTCTAGCCCTCAGATAAATCGTTCTATCAGTTTGGGGTGCAATTAAACTAATTAATTCTATAGCTTTACTTTCTTCAATCAAAAAATTATTTCCATTAAATATCTCTTGTTGAAATTGATCAGTAAATACAAACAATAGCGATGTTAAATGAACTAATGAAGCTGGATCTTGATCTATATATTCAACAAGATCCTTAAAACCTTCTTTCAGGTTTCTTTCAGCAAAATTTTGTAACGCTTTAACCTGAAGAATTTCAATGCGATTTGGAGAAATTTTTTCTGCACGATCAACCAATTCTGAAGATTTTAAAAGCAAACTTGAGTTATAACTTGCAGAATATTGATAAATCCCTGCAGATGCTACATATATTCGCCAATCATAAGGATCTTCAACAATACCTGCTATTTGAGTGTCATGTACAAAATCTATAATCAAATCAAATTCTTTTTGGTCAATAGTACTGAAGTCAGCTAGTACTTGATTCAAAAACATCATTCTATAATGATTAGCAAGAGGTGGAAATGAATTAATTGAATCACTATAAATATCAACTCGAGTAGTCCAATCTAATTGAGGATTAATAGCTTTTATAATATTTTTTGAACCTTTAAATATAGGAATATTTACAAAGAATATCAGAAAAATAGAAATTATAATCCCACTGATTCCAAAACTTAAATTTATATACCTAACAATAGAAAAAGAATTTAAAAGTTTTTTATAGTTAGAAAATATTTTATTAAACTGTTTTAAAGATCTTTTAATTAGTGAAATTTGATTAGAATTCAAATCAACATAAGAAATAAAAGCAATCAAAATAAAAATCTGTAACTTAGAAACATGTGTCTCTTCAATAAAAATAATTTGAAAAAAATAACTGACAAGTGCACCAAAAATCACGATCAAAAATATCTGTCTATCTTTATCAAATTTCTGAATGTTACGAATCAATGAATAAAAAATTGACCCCCATAAAACTAGAATACTTATGAAACCAAATATTCCCAAGGAAATTATTTTTTCTACAAAATAATTGTAAGCCATTTGGCCACCATTATAAAAATAAATAGAAAAATTTGTACCAATATTAGACTCAAATGCAGTCAAAAAATTTCCAGGACCCCAACCAAAAATAGGCCTAGATAACAAAGAACTCAACTGCACTGATAAATGTCCAAAATAACTAAGTCCTCCACTTTGATATCCAGCAATTAAAGAATCAAATTGATTGTTAAAATCAACCAAGGAAGCTAATAAAACCGGTACAAGAACCAAAAAACAAATTGCAAAAGTTCTAAAAAGATTAACTTTACCATACAAAAGATAGAGACCGCTAAAAGCAATAATTCCCAATGAAAAAGTAATCCAATGAAAATCAATTGCAACAAAATAAAAAAGTACCAATGTTAATACCAAACAAATAGACCAAAATATTCTTGGTGTAAATAAGCTATCAAACACAGGCGCATCCAATTTTTTAGAAGCTCTTCGTTTAGAAGCCCTAGTAGTTATAATCTCACCTTTATCAGCAAGAAATGAACTAGATAAAAGTGCAAATGCAATAAAAAAATTAATCGATAAATAAAATGCTACATAACTAGAATTACCTAAAGTTACAGGATTTTCAATACCAGACAAAATAAATGGAACTGAATCTAAACCTAAGACGTCTAACAAGCCAATAAAGACAAAAATCAAACCAATAATTAATTGATAATTGAAATATTTTATCCAGTCATTCCAATTATGATGAATAGAAATCAATATCAAAAAATATACAAACCAATGAAATAAATCAATTGAGCCTTGCATAATATCTAAAGTTGACCAAAAACTTTTATTTATATCTACAGAAAAAAGAGAGGATACAACAGATATAAATAAAAACAAACTCAAAGAAAAAAATAAAAGTGAACTTCTTGGTTTAAATTTTGAATTTATAAAAAGTAATAAAATCCACAAGACCAACATAACTTCTATAGTAATTCTAAAAAATAATACCTTGCCGATCAAATAAGGAAAAATTGTATCAGGTAAAGGAGCTACACTAACTACAAGTGGTAGCAACAAAACAAAAACTAGCAAAAACCGTAGTAAAGTTACCAAAAAATTTTCATAAATCTCTGTTCGAGTAAAATTTGGCAAAAATATTTTTGTAGACAACATATATATAATTCTATAATTCCAAATGTATATTGGTCAAAATATAAATTTACTACAACCACGCAACTAATGTCTATAGATTAGCCTAATAGAGACGAGATAAACTACCACCTCAGGTTAAACTGCTACATACTTGGAGTTATTCTGTAAACAACAGGATAACTCCAAGTTTCAGCTGAATATAAAAAACACTAATATTGCCCCTAAAATAAAACCACTAAATCCTGCATGCCATAGCATTTGATAATCAGATATACCAGTTTTATTTTGCCAATTATGGATTATTTGTTTATGCCATTTGATTAACTTCATAATCTCAAATTATACACCACTTCTGATTAGGCAGACTTCTTAATTAGTTGTATACTTGAACAATGAATTTACGAGAAGATTGGTTTTATTGGTTAATAGTTATTGTAGTATTCGTAGCAATACTCATTTTTGATATTTGGAGACTAAATTGGTAAATCTTACTTTCAACAATTTCCCTGGAGTAAAAAATGTTTAAAAAATTAAAGAATTGCCATAATTCAAAAGACTTCAGGTCTCTAGCACAACAAAGAATTCCTTCTCCAATTTTTCATTATATAGATGGTGCAGCTGACGACGAAATCACCCTTCAGCAAAATACTAAAGCTTTTGAAAAATGTGACTTAGTTCCCAATATATTAAGAGGTGTTGAAAAAATTGATTTGGGTGTAACTTTGATGGGTAAAAAAATCAATTTACCTCTTTTTTTCTCACCTACAGCATTACAAAGATTATTTCATCATCAAGGAGAATTAGCCGTTGCTAAAGTTGCTGAAAAATTTGGCACATTTTTCGGAATTTCATCTTTAGCTACTGTAAGTATTGAAGAAATAGCTAACAGCTATTCCTCTCCAAAAATGTTTCAATTATATGTACATAAAGATAAAGGGCTTAATAACAGTATGATTGAAAAATGTATAGAGAACAATTTTGATGCCATAGCTGTAACTGTTGACACAATAGTCTCTGGAAATCGAGAAAGAGATTTTTATACTGGATTTACTTCTCCACCTAAATTAACTTTAGGTAGCTTAACTAGTTTTGCAACGCACCCTAATTGGACATTAAATTATCTACTTAGAAAAAAATTTGAATTGCCACAATTACAAAATCATGTTAAACAAGGAACTGATATTACTGTATCAGTAGGTGATTATTTCAACACAATGTTAGATCAAAATATGAATTGGGAAACTATTGAAGAAATAAAAAAGAAATGGGGAAAACATCTTTGTATAAAAGGTGTTATGTCAGTTGAAGATGCAAAAAAAGCCGTTGATGTTGGAGCAACTGCAATTATGGTATCCAATCATGGTGGCCGACAATTAGATGGATCTAGAGCCCCTTTTGATCAATTAGCTGAAATCGTTGATGCCGTCGGAGATAAAATCGATGTAATATGTGATGGTGGTATACGCAGGGGCACACATGTTTTAAAAGCCTTATCAGTCGGTGCAAAAGCATGTTCTGGTGGTAGAATGTATCTTTATGCTTTAGCAGGTGCCGGAGAACAAGGAGTTTCAAAAGCCATGGGACTTATGAAAGAAGAAATAGAACGAGGCATGAAATTGATGGGCTGTAAATCGATTAAGGAATTAGGACGACATAATTTAAGATTTCGATGAATTTTATTTCTAATATAATTTACTAACAATTACAATCAAAAAGATGGTAATTTAGATTGATGACTTTAATTCTTATAATAACTGCTTATATTTGTGGAGCAATTCCTTGGGCAACATTGCTTTCCAAAGCCACTAAATGTCCTCCTCTAAATACTATAGGAGATGGAAACCCAGGTGCTGCAAACTTGTGGAAAGCTAAAGGTTGGAAAATTGGGTTAATTGGTGTGTTACTTGAAATTTCCAAAGGATTCATACCAATATATTTTATACTAAATTTTTATCAATTAAACTTAACTGATCTAGAAAAAATTATCATATCTTTAATGCCAATTCTTGGCCATGGCTTTTCGCCATTTCTAAAATTTATAGGCGGAAAATCATTAGCTGTCACGTGGGGAACATGGATTGGATTAACTCATGGACTAGCACTACCAATAGGTTGTATATATTTACTAACTATGCATTTAATTCAAAAGAATCATGCATGGACGGTCTTAATAAGCTTAATTGGAATGTTAATTACATTTACTTATATTTTTACACAAACATTTATGTTTATTACGATGACATTAAATATTTTATTTATTATATTTAAACACAAAAATGAATTTTCAAAAAAAATTGAACTAAGAAACTGGATTAAACAGAATAAATAATATGCTAATAATTGAACATACGATTATATTAATATTTTCTATATCAATACTAATTATTGCAAAAATAAATTCTAGATCAATAACAAGTTTATTTAATGTGGAAAATAAAAAAATTAATTCATCTTTATCAATTTTAATCCCTGCTAGGAATGAAGAAAATAACATTGGAAAATGTTTGAAATCTTTAATAGAAGATCCTAATCCAGATTTCGAATTTTTAGTATTAGACGATAATTCAACAGATAAAACAAGCCAAATAGTTAGTAAATTATCCGAAATTGATCCCAGAATCAGATTGATCAAAGGAAAAAAATTACCAAACGATTGGACTGGTAAAAATTGGGCATGTCATCAATTATCATCCCAAGCGCAAGGAAAGCTTATATTGTTTATTGATGCAGATACTTGGGTTTCCAATCAAACAATAAATAAAGCTGCAACTTATATGGAAGGAACACAATGTGATTTACTTACAGTAATTCCAAAAAGAAATCCCAATTGTTTAATCGAAAAAATTATGTTTCCTTTTATTGATTGGGTAACAACAAGTTTTCTACCAATCAAATTTGCTGGTTCTATTAAAACCCCCTATATCTCAGCAACTTTCGGACAATTTATGATGTTTAAAAAAGAAAAATATTTTGAGGCTGGTGGTCATTCATCATTAAAAGGAAATGTATTAGATGATATTGAACTGGGCAGGTCAATTAAAAGAAAAGGACTTAATTGGAAATTACTTGATGGTAAAAAAAGTGTTGAAACTGAAATGTATCAAACAAATATTGAAGCAATAAAAGGATTATCTAGAAGTATTTTCCCAACTTTTGAATATAGAATCAGTACTTTCTTAGCAGCAGCTATTATTCTGTTCCTTGTTTCTTTAGGCCCTTACATTTCAATTTACTTATGGTTAAGTGGTTACTACCAAAATGAAATTATAGCCATGATTTCATTAAGTACATTATTTTTCATATTATATTCGTGGATAATAATATGTTCTTATTTTAATCACAATAAAATCACAACTATTATTTATCCTTTTATAATTTCTGTGATTTTTATAATTGCAATCCATTCTTTCTTTTCGTATATATTTGGATTATCTAAATGGAAAGATAGATCTATTAATAAATATAAAATTAAACTATAAGTTTATTTATTGATACGAATTCCACTCGAATTACTTTAATAATGGTTTAACTTATTTCAAATATCTAATAAAATATCAGCCTAGCCCGGGTGGCGGAACGGTAGACGCGCTGGACTTAAAATCCCGTGCCCTTTAGGGCGTGTGGGTTCGATTCCCACCCCGGGCACCATTCTTCATTGATATTATATTAATTTAATCAGTTCAATTTCTCTGTGTGCGAGATGACTTCTAACAAAATTAACATTTTCTTTCCACCAGTCACTTCCGTAAAAATCAGCTTCCTTTTTTTCTAAATCATTTTCATCAGAAAAACATCTCACCCAAATAAATTTCGTATTTTCTTCATTAGTAGCTGAAAGTTTAACTTCCATTCCTGATGCAATAACCCTAGGCATAATTTCATTTTGAAAAATTTCAATCCAACTTTTCATCATTCCAGTGTTAATTGTATAAGTTCTAATTTGAGCAATCATATTTCACCTTCAAAAATATCAACAGTATTCTTGTTAGATTATTTTTCTAACATTTTACGTAATTCACCACAGTTATCTTTTGCAAACTGATAAAGAATATGCCAATCAGTTCCCATAGCAAAATGCTTTACCCCCATCTCCATCCATGGAATAGCAGCTTCAGGAGAACCAATTGCTACTCTAGGATGAACTCCCATCTTCAATGCCGTTTTATAAGTGTATTCTATAGCTTCTTTCACCTCTGGATCTCCTTTTTCAAAAGCCCTAGGTTTACCTAAACTCAAGGAATAATCATTAGCTCCAAAAGTAACCATATCTATACCACCTAAACTTAAAATATCTTCTAAATTTTCAACTGCCTCACGTTTCTCAATCATTAATGCAATTACACAGTCGTCTAAAACTTTAACATACTCATCAGTCCCACCTTCTAGTCCATAACTTGAAAATCTTCGATCAGCAGCTCCAAATCTTCCTCCAGATTGAGGAGTATCAGCTCTTACTGCAGAAATACAAGCTTTTGCATCTTCAACAGTTCTTGTATCAGAAAACAAAATGTTCTGAATTCCAGACCCAATAGCCCTTTGAGCAACAAAAGCTTTATTTTCAATATCAACTTTAATCATTGAAGAAATCCCATTCAATTCTGTTGCTCTAGCAAAATTATCAAAATCATATAAATCATATGGCCAATATTCTGCTAATACCTCTATATAATCTACAGTACCAGTTTTCCCAATTATTTCAGCTAAATCAGGACTAGGTGAACTAATATGCATAGCTAAACTAGGTTTATCCTCATTAAGTAATTGTCTTAAACGATTAGATCTCAAAATACACCTCCAATTAAAAAAGTTTATAAAAAATTAATTTAAACTAATAAGTGGCTCTACCTCCACTTATATCAAACACAGCACCAGTACTTGCTGAACATTCTTTAGAAGATAACCAAGAAACAATACTCGCTACTTCTGAAATTTCAACAGTTCTTTTCATTGGTATTTTTTCAACCATGTAATCAAGAACTTCCTCTGTAACTTGCTCTAGAAGTTTAGTCTTAACTACTGCAGGAGTCACACAATTAACTCTAATTCCAGTTTCTGCTAACTCTTTACCTAGAGATTTTGTCAAACCAATAACTGCAGCTTTAGTTGAAGAATAGGGAGACATTTTAGGATTACCTTCTTTACCAGCAATCGAGGCAATGTTAATTATTCGACCATAATTTTTTTGAAGCATAATAGGAGTAACAACATTACACATTAAAAAAACAGATCTTAAATTAGCAAAATAAACACGATCCATTTCTTGAACAGAAGTTTCCCAAAGGTTATTAGGAGATCCTGTAATACCAACGTTATTCACTAAAATATCCACCTGTTGAAACTTTTCTTTGACTAGGTTCATCGAGTTTAAAACAGATTTTTCATTTGTAACATCAGTATCAAAAAAATACGCTTCAATACCTTGATTAATCAAATCTTCAGATGCCTTATCACCACCTTTAGAATCAAAATCAAAAATTATCACTTTACAACCATCAGCTCCTAAACGTTGAGCTATACCATTACCTATCCCTCTAGCTGCTCCAGTAATTATAGCAACTTGTTGATTCATATATTATTCTCAAACAGAAATATATATTTACAATCTATCATTTAGATACAGGTAACATTTCTATTCCACAACAAGATGGAGACTTTATTTTCCCACAACCTTTTGGGCATTGAGAAACTCCAACAACACTACCGTCAGGTTTAACCAAATCATTATGTTCAAGAGGTCCACCACATTTAGAACAAGATAATCCAGTTACACCCATACCACAAGTTGAATCAGAACAGTTATATGACGCCAATTTAAACTCCTTAAAAAATATTTTCTAAATTGTACAATTTTGTTCGAAATATTCCACAAAATTTTACTAACAATTACGATATTAACATATCAATTCATTATCATCATTTGAATAGTTAAAATAATTATATAATTTCATGATTAAATTAACCGAATATTTAAATCAATCAAACAAAAATTACTAGATTGACAATTTTTTAAATAGTACTATCCTGTAATTGCAATTTATCTCTAAAAGCAAAACATCGTTAAAATTAATTAGCTTTAGCCCAGCAAAAAAGTACAAAAATGATTTTTCAAGACAAAAAAATTCTTTTTTCTACACCAAAAAATTGTATTGAAAATCTTTTGGCGAATATTAATTTTGTAGAAAACAAAGATGAAAAAATTACTTTAATAGTTCCTTCTAAAGAATTAGTAACTTCATTAACTGAAATAATTCCAAAAAAAGAAAAAACAAAAATTAATTTGCTTGAATTTAACCAGTTTGTGTCAGAAATTTCTTATGAATCTAACTCAAAAAATAAGTTGGGAACATTAACAAATTCACAACATTATCATATGGTACAAAAAAGTATAAAAAATTCTAAATTAGATTCCTTAGATTTTAATGATAGTAATACCTTATTTGAAAACCTCAAAGAATCAATAGAAACATTCACAAATATTCCCAATCCTGCCCTTACAAAATTAAAGAATCAAAACTTAAATATTACCAATTATGCAATAAAAATTTTTGAAATATATCAAAAACTAAAAAGCCAATATATTGACTCAAATCAACTATTAGTAAAAGCGATTTCAGAAATCCAATCAAATAACATCAAATTACACAACAAAATTGGGCATATTATTTTTTTCCTTGATAGGTACCATTTGGAAAATGAAATTAAATTTATTTCTTTAATTCTTAAAAATTTTCCCAGCAATTTATTAGTAATCACTCAAAATCAAAAATCTATTGATAATTTGACAAAAAAATACTCATTGAATCCTGCGGAAATTCAAATTGATCACATAAAAAATAAAATAACAACCAATTACGAAATAGTAATAGCTAAAAACCAAATTGAAGAAGTAAAACAAGCAATTAGAAAAATTTTATTTGCTGTTAACAATGGCACAAAATTATCTGAAATTGCATTGATATTTGATGAGGAATTTCCATATTTAGATATAATCAAAACTCAACTAAATTCAGCTAAAATACCATATACTGGACACATAGAAAATAAATTGTTGAATACTGGGCCTGGGCAAGTATTAATAGGGCTTTTAGAAATCATCGAATCAGGAATTTCATATGAAAAATTTTCAAATTGGATTAGTAACTCACCAGTAAATATATTTTATAAAAATTCCGATCCAAATGAATGGAATGAAATATCAAAAAAGATCGGAATTGAATCCAACTTTAATACTTGGAAAAATAAATTATACTCATACGTGGATCAAACTAAAAATTCTGCCCCAAGTAGCTGTCAGAAAGCATTACAACTAATCAAATTTCTTGAACATTTGAAAAATGACATTGATTCTATCCCTAAGTACAATTTCAAAAATAAAGATATAGATTTAATATCTTTATTTTTCAATAAATATTTAGACAAAACAAAAATCCCAAACATTGAAAAAGATTCATACTCAGAAATCCAAAACAGAATTTTAGAGATCAAAAAAATTGAAAAACTTCAAGTACACTTCCTTGAAATAAAAAAAATCATTCTAAATAATTTAAATGAAAAAATTTCTTCAACAAACATAAATCAAAAAGGGATTTTTATTTCATCCATTAAAAATATTATCGGAATGCATTTTGAATATATACATGTTTTAGGATTATCTGAAGAAAAATTTCTTCAACAAAAACAAGAAAATCCATTTATTTCAGATTTTTCGAAAATAATTTGTGGAGGCAAAACAGTTGGATTACCAACAAATTCAGAAATACATCAAATTAAAAAAACAGACTTTGAAATAATTTCATCCATTCCTCAAAAACTGATACTTTCATATCCAAAAAATGACATAGAAAATCATGAAATATTATCTCCGTCAATCTTACTGAAAAATATCGCTAAATCAATAGATCATGAGTGCTTTTCAAATTCACAAAAACTAAATCCTAATAATAAAAATTGGTTACAAATAATTGATTCAAAACAATCAGGTTTAAATTTTGGTCAACAAACATGCTTCATTAATAAGAATGAATTGGAAGAATATATTTTATTAGAAGCAAAAAAATATAAAATACCCTTCCAAAAAATCCCATTTTTATACAAATCTGAAAGTTTAAAAAATTACTTATTAATGAGTAAATCAATTGAATCTCCTAAATTTGGTCAATGGGATGGAAAAATAAATTTTTCAAATATAATTAGTAAAAGAACAAAAATAGAATCATATGCAAAATGTCCTTACCAGTATTTCCTAAATGAATTAATTAAAATTCAACCGAAAAATTCTGATGAGGAAACGTTGTTTATAGATCCAAAAGAAAAAGGATCTTTACAACATAAGATTTTAGAGCAATTTTTCAAAACTGTTCTTTCTGAAAATACACAACCTCAAATCCATGAAAAATGGAACCAAAAACATCAAGAGGTTCTAACAAAAATTATAGAAAAAAATTTCTCACTCTGGGAAGAAGAAGGTAAGACGGGTAAAAAAATCTTCTGGGATTTTACAAAAACTGAAATTCGTTCCACATTAGCAACTTTTCTTAGAGAAGAAAAAAAATTAAGAGAAAAATTCCAGGTAAAATTATTCGATTCTGAAAAAAGTTTTGGTGTCGAAGAAAATCTTTCTGACAAAAAATCTTCATGGAACTCCGCAAATATGGAAGTTGAAAATTCAAAAAAAACTTTAGATTTCAGAGGATTTATTGATCTGATTTACTTGTCTGCAGATTTAAAAACCGCCCTAATATTAGATATTAAAACTGGGAAGTCAATTACATACAACAAAATCAAAAACAATCCCATTGATGGTGGTCAAAATTTACAACTTCCAGTATATTCACTAGCAGTTTCTCAAAATCTAAATCAAATCAATTCAATTTTATCTTCTTATTGGGTCGCAACATTCGAAGGTGGTTTCAAACTTTACCCTGAAATACCAATTAAATGGACCGAAATTCAAGAAGAATTTTCAAAAATTCTAGAAATTTTATACAAATCTAATTTAAATGGATTATTTCCAGCAAATCCAGGTAAATATGATTCATTTAATAAAAAAGGATTGAATTGTAATTTCTGTGATTTTGATCAAATTTGCAGTGAAAATAGAATAGACTTGTGGGAACGAAAAAGTAAATCAGACCCTGCTTTAAAAGAATTTATAAATATTAATACAAACATTCCGGAGTAAATCTGTTGAATTACAAAATAGATTCTGAATCTAGAATACAAATAAAAAACAACCTAAATACATCGTACTACGTTGAAGCTGGTGCAGGCACAGGTAAAACAACCGTTTTAGTTGACAGGATCGTATCATTAATTTTAAAAAACAAAACCCCAATAAATAAAATTGCAGCTATCACTTTTAATAAGTCTGCAGCAAAAAATATCAAAGATAAAATAAGAACTTCATTAGAATCTATTTTAATCAAAGAAGATATTTCCAATGAGGTCCAAAAAAATATAACACAAGCACTTAACGGTCTAGAAACTTCATCTATCCAAACACTTCATAGTTTTGCTGACAAAATAATTCGACAATTCCCCATAGAATCTGGTGTTGCTCCAGGCTTTAAAATTTTGTCTGAATCAGAAAATAACAACCTCTTCGAAAAAAAATGGAACAATTGGATTTCTTCAAATCAAGAAAATATAAAATTTGAAAAATCATTTAACTGGTTGATGTGTTTAAATGTTAATCCTAATAAAATCAAATCTATTGCAAAGATATTTTGGAATAATTTTGAAAATGTAGAAACATCTAAATTTGAAAACAATATTAAAATTCCCCAAATCAACTTCGAGAAATTTAAAAAACTATGTAATAATCTAAAAAATATTTCTGTCACCCTCTGTAATAATCCCGCTGACCCATTATTAGTCCATATTAACGATTTCACAGAAGAATTCGAAGAAGTTATATTTTCACTTAATGATTGGAATTTTGATAACTCAATCACCTTATATAATCTATCTAAATTTTCGAAAAATATCACAGGCAATGATTGTTACAAATCTATTTCCACCAATAAGGGAAATAAGAAAAATTGGGATAAAGATCCTTATTCTCAACAAAATTCTAAAATTTTAGTGACCTCCATACTTTCTGAAATACAAAATGATATAGATGATTTTTTATTAAATTCTGGAAAATTTGCATTAACAGATTTACTTGCCGAATTGAAAAAATTCTCCCTAATAGAAGCTCATAAAAGAAAACAAAGAGGAGAAATAACTCATGACGACTCATTGATATGGGCTAGGAATCTAGTAAAAAATCATTACTCTGTTAGAAAACATTTTATTTTAAATTACGAAAATATTCTTATAGATGAATTTCAGGATACAGATCCAATACAAGCAGAAATTGCAGCATTTATCTCCGAAAGCATAAGCAAAGAAAAAGCAGACAAATTGGAAACTGATTGGACTAAAATAAAACCTCAAAATGGAAAATTGTTTGCAGTAGGTGACCCTAAACAATCTATATATAAATTCAGAAAAGCTGATTCAAGCATTTCACAAATAATTCAACAAAATCTAACTGACAATACTATTTATTTAACAGAAAATTTTAGATCTACAAAATCAATCATCAAATTCGTAAATCAAATTTTCGAAAATTTATTTGAAGAATCAGAAACCCAACCTAAGTATGTAAATTTAACTTATCCTAAAAAAAACGGTTCAAAAAAATTAAATTTTGGTAGTGTCCAGTTCTTCGGCGAATCCATAGAAGATAACAAAACAACAGATCAAATTAAAAAAGAAGAAGCGAAACAAATCAGTACAATAATTAATGATATTATTTCTAAAAAATCTAAAATTCGCGATGAACAAATTAATTCAGAAATACCCAAAAAAACTGTAACATATAATGACATTTGCATCCTAGTAGAAAAAAATGCAGACATACCAATCATAGAAAATGAATTGAATTATTTGGCCATACCTAATATCAATCAAAATTCAGCAATTAATTATCAAGCACAAGAAATAAAAGACATCATTAATTGCCTTAAAGCAATAAATAATCCTTACGATAAAATTTCAATTATTGCAGCATTAAAATCTCCAGCATTCAGTTGTTCAGATGAAGATTTATTTCGACATGTTAAAGATAATAAAAGTTTCAATTACATAGAAAATCACCACAAAGGTTCATCCAAAATAGATGGATACTTAAAAATTTTAAATGAGTTCCATACTAAAAAAAATTACACTCCAACCACAGAAATAATCGAAGAATTTTTCACTTCTAGACACCTAAATTCGGCTGCTATACTGCATGAACATTCTGAAAATATTTTAAATCATTATGAATTCATTATGGCTACTGCTATTTCTTTGTCAAAAGATAATTATTTAACGATTATTGAATTAATAAATTATCTTGAAAAAGACCTAAATCAAAATAACAAAATCCCAAATAATGATTCGTCTAATACAGTAAAAATTATGACTTTCCATGGCGCAAAAGGATTAGAATTTCCAGTTGTGATTATGACAGGATTAGGTTTCATTTCGGAAGTTCCTTCAACAGAAAATAATGTTTTTTTCGATAAAAAAACTCAACAATTAGAAGTAAGAATTTCAAAAAACATACAAACATCTAACTTCGAAAATTTACTGCAAAAAGAAATGCAAAATACTTTAGAAGAAAAAATCAGATTGCTTTATGTAAGTGCGACTAGAGCAAAAGATTTTCTAATAATAAGTCTATTTAAAAAAGGTCCCAGAACAAAATTGCTGTATCACTTATTTACAAATGCCGCCCAGAAACAAAATGTAGATTGGAATAAAATTGAGTTGACATCTTCAGCCCCTGGGAATTTAAATGGAATTCCTAGTCAAACAAAAAAGGTTGATCAGGGATCTATTCTTCAAGAATTCGAAATGTTGGAAAAAAAACAGAAGCAACTACTTGAAAAATTAATTTCTGAATAATTTAGCTTCTAAACTTTTGAAGCAAAATAATTAGAGACCTTTTTCATAGCGTTTGCAATATCCATAACGTCTGTTTCCGTATAAGAGTTTCTCAACAAAATACTACCTGTATTAGGTAATTCTTTCTCAATTACAGGCAAATTAGTATTTTGATAATTTTTCAATCCGGAATCTATATCTGTATTGAAAGGATAAGAAGAATTTCCATAAGTTTTTCCTTCACTAAATAAAGGATATTTATAAAGTGCTTTCCCATCTAAATATGTGCCAAAACAATCAGGAATTCCTTCAGCCCTAACTGCCTTTGCAAACTCATCTGAAGTAATTCCTGATTGTTTTGAATTAACTCGATAAGGATAAACGTAATAAGAATGAATATCTCCAGTTCTAACGTATGGAGGTGTAAATCCAGGTAAATTTTCAACAGTCTCGCTCAATAACTCAGCCGATCTAATTCTAATTCTTGTAGCTTCATCCCATTTCTCATATTGAGCTAAACCGACAGCTGCTTCAAGATCAGTCATAGCATAAAATGCACCAAGAAAAGAACAATAGTTATTCCTTGGTGCAGTAGAAGTAGACCTTGGTGGAGGTGTGCTACCAAATGGAGAATCAACACCATCCCTATTTTCTGTTTGCACAGAAACTCCTTTATTTACAAATCCGGTTGCTCTAGTAGCTAATTTTTCTGAATTAGTTAATAACATACCACCCTGTCCAGTTGAAAGTGTTTTTCCTCCAAGTGACCAAATTCCAATATCACCCAATGTTCCAACTAATTCTCCCTGATACTTAGCTAAATGTGCCTGTGAACAGTCTTCAATTATAGGGATATTATATTTCTCTTTTATTTTTAAAATCCTACCCATATCACAAGGATTTCCATATATATGTGTAGCTATAATAGCTACTGTTTTTTTAGTAATTTTTCTTTCAATATCATCAGGATCAATATTCATAGTTGCTGACTCAGAATCTGCAAAAACTGGAACACAATTTTGCAACATAATCCCTAAAACTCCACCTGTATCTGTAACTGGAGTAGTAATAACCTCACTACCAGGATCAGGGTCAATAGCAGCTATAGCAGCATGAATCGCACTTGTAGCCGAATTTGTAGGAACAGCATATTTCATTCCATGTCGTGTGGCAAAAATATCACAAAATTCTTTTACTTTATTCCTTGAACGCCAACCTTTTCCATTCAAATTATCAAAATCAAATTCTATTACCTCATCAATCACTTCAAGTAACTGATCTTTTTCATCTTGGCCAAAAACCCATCTTGGACCAAATGGGTGGTTTCTTAATTTTGGACCACCATGAATCGCTAGTTTCTCGGAAAATTGACTCGCCATAACTACTCCATTTCATTTATTTGAAAAATTATATTTTGACACCAAGATCTTTAATGCGATTATTTATTGCATCTCTTGCTTCAAGAAAAGGTTTACTTAAATAATCGATGTGTTCAGATTCTGTATGCCTATGTGTAACTAAACCTTTAGGATATCTACCTGCTATATTATTAATATATGATAGATCTCCTTCAATAAGGTCAAGCATATGCTTCGTAACTTCTTTATCAAACATCCACCAAGAATTTTCACAAGATACATATACTGGACCTGTATGTGCATAAATACCTCTACCTACACCACCGCCAGCAAAAAATTTTAATGTATCATTTTTAGGAGGACCGTAATATGAAGGACTCCCAATTCTAATTGCAAACCAATTATTAGCATTCACTTTGATTTTCTTTTTAATTTCTAACTTACTAGTACCTTCTTCTGAAAATACTGTCCCCACAATTTCTCCCCCCATTAGTACATCTAATCGATGAATTGGTAAAATGCTTTCAGCTGAAGCAACTACATCAACATAACCGGAAGAATTAATCTTTACAGTACTGCCAACTTCATAACCATTAACAGTAAAATCAATTATTGGGGCTGCAGTCATAAACGTTTTACCCAAAGTAACATTTTTACACCAATTATCTAATGTAAAATCTTCTCCATCAGAAAATTTCACATATGTTCTATAATAACCAATTGGTGTTTCCGTTGACATTTTATCGGTTCCACCAATTAATGGAATTTGATACCCGTTATTTAAAATTTTATAATACTCTTTATGTGTATATTCCCTTTGGTGTCCTTTAAATTCTAGGGCATCAATCCTACCTGTAGGTACTAGTGCAACCATTTCTCTATTAAAACCCCAAAAATGAGCTGAAATTACTGTTCCACCTTGTGCATGACATTCGTCAGCCCAATGACTCAAAGTAGTATCCATAGTACCACCAATTTCAGCCTCACCTTTACCATCAGTACAAAATGGCATCACAGGTTTTTTTAAATTTAATAACAACAAGTGACTCATAAAACCTTGTCTGTTTTCTTGACAAACAGAAACAATATTTTTTCCATCATCAGAAATAAAAGGAGTCCCTAAAAACTCATCTACAGTTAAAAAAGCTCCTCCTGATTGAGTTTGTTCAACGTGAACCAAATTCACGCCCTCACTTCTACCTTCATTAAAAGCACTAATAGTAGAAACAAAATGAGTATGAGGATCACCTGAATACCAGCCTAAATCATTCATATTAATCCATCTTTTTAGACGAAATTCTATCTCTCTAGTTTTTGGATTAATAAATACTTTTTCTCGCAAGGGTTGATATTCAAAACCACAAGCAATATCAACAAATACATCCCCCCTAGGTAACCAACCTTCACAAGTCCCATCTATATATGCATATGTTGATTGACCTATTCGAATATCTGCCCCTACATCAAAGTTGAAAGTATTTTCCAAATTAGAGTTCACATGGCTTTGGTGACCATACGGTTGAAAGGGAATTCCCTCAGGAGTACGAAAATGAATCCTACAAGGCAAAAGCTCATTAGTCTGATCATCAAAAACTTTAACATTTACCCAATTTTTTCCAGTATCTAGCAAATCAACTTTTAAAAAAGTTTTTTCAATAGAACCAAATTTCTCTAAGTCTCCCCAATTGAATTCTTCTAAAATAACACCTTCTTGTTTAACCTTAACTGTAGCAGATGAAATAGCATTTATATTGACATAAGCTGGACTAGATTTTTCATTTTTCTCATCTCCCCATCCACGATAAGGGTCTTTAAGAAATTCTTCTGGACTCCTATCAGACAATGGGTAAGTATAATTTGATCTTCCTCTATCTACCTCAACTTCTAAATCAAACTTCTTTTCAGAATGTTTTTTATTTTTCAAAGTGATTCCAATTGGTCTATTACCATTTCGTGCAAAAGGATGTTCATCTAAACTAGATAAAGTAATTCCTCCAATCAAAATTCTTAAATCAACCGGAACTAAATCAATAAATTCAATCATTTTCTCAGGATTTGGATTTTCCCAAGACCATAAAAAATATCTACGTAAGGGGTCTCCTCTTGCTTCAGACTTTCTAAAGCCTGTAACTTCCCATTCACCAGAATACCTTGGATAAACCTTAGCATACTCATCTGTTTCAGCTTCCAATATTGTATATCCCCCTGGAGTTTGAGCAACTCCAGGTATCGTTCCTAAATGAAATTTTTCTTTGATTGCAACTTTTTCACTTGAACCATCAGAATAGTTAAAAATATAATCAGCAACATGTTTCCCCCAGATGCCATCTTGATCAACTGTGCTATTTAATAAACTATGAGCAAAAATTACTTTTTTAGCTCTAGCATTAATGTTAATTCTTTTTGTACCACTATTAGAACCAATTGTTAAAAATTTTTCCTTTGAAGATCCTTTAGAATTGCCCACATTGAACGGTAAACCTTTCATTAAAACCAAACCTGTTTCGTTAACATCAATAGTATTAGAATTATTAGGTTGTGGAATTGGATCGCTAGAAAGTATTTCGTCTGAAACAGTATTACACTCAGCAGAAATATCAACCGGTTGATAATCTTTCATTTACTTACTCCAATAACTTAGATGAAATATTTCACATAATTCAACATTACATAGATATTTTGTCAAGATATAACTGATACCATAAAGTTAAATAATCGATAATCTAGTGTATACGAAAACAAAGCACAAAAATCAGATCGAAAAGCACAGAAATTTACTATGTGGAGAATTATTAAAAATATACTATAATAAAGATATAAATATATAAATTCACCAATTGAATGGAATGTGTATATTCAATGATGTAAAATTAGACTTATATCTTACAACTTACAAAAATCCAATTTTATCTAGTTAATAATTTCTGATGGGAAACAAATCTGAATTGCCAAATCAAATAAGCAATAATTTCATACAAGAAATTATTGAAAATCAAATTAATTCTAATGAATCTGATCAGAAATTAGTAACTAGATTTCCACCAGAACCAAATGGATATTTACACATAGGACATGCAAAATCTATTTCAATTAATTTTGAACTTGCAAAAATTTATGAAGGGAAATGTCATCTAAGATTTGACGATACTAATCCAACTAAGGAAAGTCCACATTTCATTGAATCTATAAAAAAAGATATAAAGTGGCTAGGATGGGATTGGGGCTCTAACTTGTTTTATGCTTCTGATTATTTCCAACAATTATTTGAATACGCAACAAAATTAACTTTAGATGGTAAAGCTTACGTAGATGAATCCAGCCAAGAACAAATTCGAGAATTAAGAGGAACTTTAAATTCTCCTGGACTTGAAAGTAAATATCGTAATCGACCAATAAGTGAAAATATTTCCCTACTAAACAGAATGAAGAATGGTGATTTTGAAGAAGGTGCTATGGTACTTCGTGCAAAAATCGACATGAAATCTGGAAATATCAACTTGAGAGACCCCGTACTTTACAGAATCATTAAAACACCTCATTTTAAAACTGGTACACAATGGAAAATTTACCCTACATATGACTTTGCCCATGGGCAATCAGATTCTATTGAAAAAATTACCCATTCAATTTGTACTATGGAATTTGAAGATCATAGACCATTATATAATTGGTTAATAGAAAATATTAATATACATCACCCGCAACAAATAGAATTTGCTAGATTAAACCTGAGCTACACTGTTTTAAGTAAAAGGAAATTATCTGAACTAGTAGAAAATAAACATGTTCAAGGCTGGGATGATCCAAGGATGCCAACAATTTCTGGATTACGTAAAAGAGGATATACTGCAGAATCAATTAAAAACTTTTGCAACAAAATTGGAGTAGCTAAGAGGCAAAACACTGTTGAAATCCAACTTCTAGAGCACTGTGTTAGAGAAGATTTAAATAAAAATTGCAAACGTATAATGGGAGTAATAAATCCTCTGAAAGTTGTGATTACCAATTATCCTGAAAACAAATCAGAAAAACTAGAAGCTATTAACAACCCAGAACAACCTGAAATGGGATCTAGGCAAATCGAATTTAGTAGAGAAATTTACATTGACTCAGATGATTTCATGGAGAATCCTCCTAAAAAGTATTTCCGTCTTTCACCTGGCAAAGAAGTTCGGCTCAGATATGGCTACATTATAAAATGTACTAATGTAATTAGAGATAAGATTTCAAACAAAATTATCCAAATTGAATGTGAATACGATCCACAAACTAAAGGTGGATATGCACCTGACGGCAGAAAAATCAAAGGTACAATTCATTGGGTTTCATCTGCAAATTCATTCACAACTCAAGTAAATTTATTCCATAATCTCTTTACAGTAGAAAAACCAGATGAACATGATTCTATCACAGAAGTTCTCAACCCAAATTCTATAGAAGTTTTTAGTGAAGCAAAAATCGAAAACCACTTATTACAAGCAAAACCAGATGAAAAATTTCAATTCGAACGACTTGGCTATTTTTGTGTAGATCAAATTAATCCTAATAACAATCTACCCATATTCAATCGAACTGTTACTTTACGTGATTCGTGGAATAAGATCCAAAAATCAAATAAATCTTCGTCTTAAGTTATTATGAATACTCATCAAAAACAATTACTTTACTTCACTTGTTTTGCACATGCTGTGTCTGATTCATGGCATGTACTTTTTCCTACATTATTATTTCTAATTACTAAAGATTATGACAACATAGCAATTCTAGGATTATTTAACAGCATAATTTTGGTAGCTGCTGGAATTTCAGGTGTATTAGCAGGATATCTATCCGATAAATATTACTCTGATAAAATGATTGGTTATTTTGGAATATTTAGTACTATTGGATGTTTAATAATATTTTTTTCATCCAATCAAACAATATTAATGCTAGGACTTATAGTCTTTGGGATTGGTACAGGAATTTATCACCCTGTAGGTCTTTCTTTAATAACTAGAAATATTAAAAAAGCAGCAAATGCATTAGGAATTCATGGAATGTCAGGGCTATTAGCGTTGGGCATAATTCCAATTACAGCCATTACAATAGGCTTAGAATTCGGTTGGAAAATCAACTTTTTATTAGCTGGAATAATTTCTTCATTAGTAATTTTGTCAGTACCTTTAATTCCTAAAAACTATAGAAATCCAAAAAACAAGGATTCGGAAAACGATTCTGTAAATATCAATTCATTTAAAAAACTACTCCTTGAAAAACATATAATAATAATTTTTGCATCATCTACGCTACGTCAATTTACTCTTATAGCTTTTTTTACATTTATAGCATTCGGAATTGCAACCACAGGTGGAATTGGTGAAAATAAATTTGGTATCTTTTCAACAACAGGTATATTAACAACAATAATTTTTTTAATTGGAGCTATAGGCAATTTTATTGGCGGTAAAATAGGGTCTCAATTCTCTGTAGAAAAAACTTTGACAATTTACACATTCTTGCTTATTCCATTTTTGTTACTATTAGGGACATTGGAAAAATATCCATTTATATTATCAGCAGCAATTACTGCATTAATACTTAATGGTATAGACCCTCTTTTACAAAGCTTAATCGGAAAATTTACACCAAGAAATATGCAAGGTAAGGCCTTCGCAATTTTATATGGTATAGGTCAAACACTTGGATCATCTTCTAGCTATTTTTCAGCAATCATATTAAGTAGATTTGGACTAAAGTATGTATTTCTAATTTCTTCAATATTTCCTTTAGTTACTATACCTCTATTAATTTCTGGGTTTTGGATATATAAGTCAAAAAAACAACTTTATTAGAAATCTAATGAAATTTAAAGTACAATATAAAAATATATATAAATATCTAGCACCATGGAGATTAAAATGAAAAGTAGACTTTCCCTTTTAATTCTAACTATAATATCAACATCATTGATGATCAATTGTTCTGGAGGAGATAATTCTAGTGGACAAGGTGTATTACTAGCCCCAACAGTTTCAAAAACAATTACATCTACACAATCAGTCCAACAAAACCAAACAGCTAAGGAAACTGCTATGACTGAATTAGAGTTAACAGGCTGGGATTCTTTCGAATACAAAAACTTAACAATTAGTGCTGGGCACGTTACTGGAGGTGGCACCACCAAAGTAGAGTTTTGTATGCTTGATGGTGATGGTATGCCACTTGGTTCAGCTATAGGTTCTGGGGTTGAAATTCTTGATGAAGCACGCTGTATGTATACAAATATTACAGGTGGTGAAGGTGCAAAACGATATATGGTTGGTTTAACAAAAGTCAGGATCCCCTGTCATGCGGCTGAATCATGTATATTTATGGACAAATGGGTTCTTAGCTCTGGAGTTAAAAGAGTAGACACTAATTACAGGCCTGTTCAAGAACAACAAAAAGCTGGAAATAAAAGAGATTAATTCGAATATTTATTCACCTTCCCTAACTTAACAATATAGGGATTTTTAATTGAAGATAGGGTTAAAACTTCATCATTCTGGTTCTGGAGCATCACCAGAACATATGTTGAGTTGGCTAAATTTCGCAGAAAAAATTGGTGTCCACTTGCTTATGACTTCTGATCACATTGCTTTAACACCTGAAGTTTTAGAAATGTATCCAGAACCATACTTTGAACCTTTCACAAATTTAGCTTGGCTAGCTGGTCAAAGCAAGAAAATTGAACTAGGTACTAGTGTAATAGTAGTTCCATACAGGCATCCTTTAACAACTAGTCATTTAGTAGCAAATATAGATCAACTAAGTAATGGAAGATTTATTTTGGGAATCGGTGTAGGTTATGTAGAAAGTGAATTCACGGCACTAAATATCCCTTTTAAATCTAGGGGGAAAATTACAGATGATTATTTAGAAGCAATGAAAAATGCATGGACTCAAGAAACTGTTGCACATCAAAGTAAATTTTTATCTTATTCAAACATTAAAATTTCTCCTAAACCTATCCAAAAACCCCACCCTCCAATTTGGGTAGGTGGAAACTCTATTTATGCAATCAAAAGAGCCGTAATATTTGAATCAAGTTGGCATCCTATAGAAATTACTAAAAAATGGTTACATGAAAAAGGCCTGCCCTTACTGCAAAAAATATCAATTGAACATAATAAACCAATTCCTCAAATTTGCCCAAGAATCTTATGTCAAGTTTATAAAGAAAAATTACCCGAAGACTCCAGAAGACTTGGAGAAGGTAGTATCAATCAAATACATGAAGATTTAAAATTCTTGGATTCGATCGGGGCAAAATATGTTATATTTGATACTAAAAGATATAGTAAAACTTCTAACCTTCATACACACCATAGAGAAGCTTGGCGAAATTTTTCTATGATTGTAAATAAATCACTTGATTTAGAAAATCAAAGAATCAGATAATTAATGAAAATATTCATAGGATAATAACATGACACAAACTAGAATAGACGCAAAAACATTTAGACAATTATTTTTAGATGATTTTATTATCGAAAGATCAATAAATATTTCAAAATCATTACATTCTCCTGAACCAAAAGGCACTGTTTTAACCGGTGATCAAACCTTTCAACAAGTAGGTGTACAAACCAGATCAGCACCTCAATGGAATTCTCAAAAACAAATTTGGGAATGGTTTTACTGGGCATACTATGACAATAATACAGATGCTAGAAAAGATCATTATGCAATATCAAAAGATGGAATCAATTGGGAAACTCCTAATCTAGGATTATATGAATTTAATGGAGCAAAAAATATTCCATTTGACATATCAGATAATCCTATAGCTTATGGTGACTATATGTACCATATCTTAAGAGATGAAAATGAAGAAAACCCTGATAAAAGATATAAGGGGTTCTTTGGAGCAAGTGGTAGAAAAGTTGGATTCTCACCAAATGGATTAGAATGGACATTTCCTAATATTCCAAAAATTCCTAGTTATGATGAATCACATTTAACATATGATGAGCAATCAAATCAATTTATTGCATCCGTAAAACTTCATACTGAATGGGGAAGATCTATATTTCTAACTAAAAGTGATAATTTTCTTGAATGGAGTACTCCAAAATTAATATTCCATTCTGATGAAATAGATAACCAAAATAGAATCAAAAGAATTCAATTTGCAGCAGATCATCCAGAATATCTTGCTCCACCTGTGATTGAAGATAATGGGTATATTGCTCAAGTTTACCAAATGGCTATAATGCCATACCAAGGAATATATGTTGGATTTCCATTAATGTTTAACCCTGCTGGACCAAGTAAAAATAATTTCACTGGATTAAACCAAACCGAATTAACAGTCTCAAGGGATCTTGAAAATTGGGATAGGGTAGCAAATCGAGAACTGTTTTTAGGCATAGAAAAATACGACACTAAAAACTTTGGTTATCAACAAATCTTGCCTACAAGTAGACCCATCATAAAAGATAATGGAGAAATTTGGGTTTACTATAATGCATTTAGATTTAGAGGATTACCCGAACAATTCTCTAAACCATTCCAAAAATTTATTAAATCAAATCAAAAAAGTGCTATATGTTTAGCTACATTAAGACCAGATGGCTTCGTATCTTTAGATGCTAAAAATCAAGGTATTGTTATTACTAAACCTATAAAAATTGATGACAAATCATCAATTCATATCAATGTTGATTCAGCAAATGGATATTTAGCTGCTGAAATATTAGATCCAGTATCTATGGAGCCTTTGTCTGGATATACATTTGAAAATTGTGAAAAAATATCTGAAGATTCTACTAACAAAAAAATTAACTGGAATAATACAGACAAAATAAATACTGAAACAGTGAGACTAAAATTTATATTAGAAAAATCTAGCTTATACTCCTTCTGGATTAAGTAAGTGTAACTATAAAGGAATATTCCTAGTGAATAATGAACCCATTGATACAAAAAAATATAAACAATTATTTTTGGATAATTTTGCAATAGAAAGATCTAGTAATGTTTCACAAACACTACACCAACCCGACCCCCAAGGACCTGTATTAGAAGCAAATTCTAATTTCAACCAAACAGGCACTCAAACTAGATGTTCGCCTCAATGGAATTCACAAAAAAAAGCTTGGGAATGGTGGTATTGGGCATTTTATGGTGAGGTAGCTGAAGCTAGAAAATGTCATTATGCAATTTCAAAAGATGGAATCAATTGGGAAACCCCTGATCTAGGATTATATGAATTCAATGGAGCAGGTAATATACCTTGGGATATACCTGGAGAACCAACTTCTGATGGTGATTATCTATATCATGTAATATTGGATGAGTCATCACAAAACAAAAAAGAAAAATACAAAGGATTATTTGGTACTCTACATAGAAAAATTGGAATTTCTTCAGATGGATTGAAATGGGAATTTCCTGATATTCCAAAAATTCCATCCCATGACGAATCTCATTTGACTTTTGATGAACAATCAAATCAATATATTGCTTCCATAAAACATGAAACACAATGGGGACGTTCAGTATATTTATCTACCAGCAAGAATTTTTATGAATGGACTGAACCAAAACTGATTTTTCACACTGATGAAATAGATAACGAAAATAGAATTAAAAGAATCCAATTTGCTACTAATCATCCAGAATACTTATCTCCAGAGATAATTGATGAAACAGCAGGTGGATATACCGCTCAAGTCTACAATATGGCTATAATGCCTTATCATGGAATATATATCGGTTTCCCTCTGATTTTTAACCCCTCTGGACCAAGTAGAGGTAATCATGACGGATTAAATTTAACTGAACTAACAGTATCTAGAGATCTTCATAAATGGGATAGAGTAGCAAACCGAGAACTATTTTTAGGCCTAGAAAAATGGAAATGGGATGGCAGTAATTATGCAACTGCACAAAATTTAATTACTGGAAGACCTATTATCAAAGAGGATGGCGAAATTTGGATTTACTATAACGGACTTCGATTCAGAGGACATCCAAATTCCCCTTCAGATAAAATGAATGCATTTTTACAAACACATAAAAAGATGACTGGGATTTGTTTAGCAAAACTAAGAGCAGATGGTTTCTTTTCAATGGACGCAAAAAAACAAGGGATTATTATAACTAAACCAATAAAAATAAATCAGTCAAAATCTATCCATGTCAATATTGATTCAACTGCTGGATATTTTGCTGCAGAAATACTAGACCCTATATCTATGGAACCATTACCTGGCTATACATTTGAAAATTGTGAAAAAATATCTGAAGATTCTACTAACAAAAAAATCAATTGGAACACTACTGAAAAAATAAATACTAAAACAGTGAGAATAAAATTTATTTTGGAAAAATCTAGCTTATACTCTTTCTGGACAAGGTGATCACGTATATAAGCATATAAAAAATTTTAATTAAAATAGCTACAAAAAATCAATGCCAAGACAAACGGATATCTCTCCAAAACCTTAAAGGTAATTGAATCCCTGAATGATCATTTATATAGTTAGTTTGTATAAACCAGTCAATAATATCGAAAGAATAAATAGGTACTATGAGTAAACCAATAGAAAATATTATTGAAAAAATATTGTTCATAGATTTATAAACAACAGGATAATTTTCAAATACTTTAAAAAATTTAAAATTTTTTAAAGTATTTGAAATGTAAAGTGAAATAACGAAATAAGAAATCCAAAAAATTATAGCCAGTATGACAATAAATGTATACATAAATAAAATTATACAGAGTTTCTAATACTAACAAAAGATACACTGAAAAATTAACAATCACAGTAAAATGAACACATAAATTTTTTGTATAGTAATAACTGTTCTATTGTTAATTATTCAAAATAACTTTAAAGTGCAAAAGTAAATTTCTACAAAACAGATAACTTAATCACGTATTTTTATACTATCCAAGTTCGTGAAGTTCCCAAGTAGCTATGCCTTCAGCATCTACATTCCAGTAATAAACAACACACATTCCATTTAGTTTAGACAGTGATGGGGCAGAAGTTTGAAAATAACAAACACCTTTCCATGCACTACCACCATCAGGTGTATTAACTCCAACTCCAGTAGCAGAGAATGTAGCTACTCCATCAGAAACCGCAATAAAGCCTGAATCTGGGCACTCGCCTTGCCAATGACCGCCAGGCTTCATTTCAGCTTGATAAGTGGCAAAAGAACCAAATACATCAACATCTAAAATATTACCCGATATGCCAACAGCAGTAACTTCCATCCTAGGTCTACCTTCTATAGAGGGTAAAACTCTTGGAGAAGTAGAAGATTTTATAGTTCCAATTTTTTTTAATGACATATTGATTCCTTTATTTTTTATAATAACTTTTAATTTATTTTTGTTATATAGAAGCATTATATCAAGTATATAAGATTAAGTTAATTAGAAGCAATCGACTATTTCCATACAGAATTCATACGTATTAGATTATATTCAAAAGATATTTTAAAAAATGTTGAATTACATAAACGCTCTAAAAACATATATATCTAATCCAGCAAAATAATATGCATTTAATAATTTATATTTTTATAATATACGCATTTATATTTTATATTTACAAATATTACGAATAAATAAATTATCATTATTAAATATAATTTAATTAAAAAAAAATATAATATCTATAAAAATGCATTAAAAATTAAAATTTTAGAAAAAAACGCATGAATAAATATAATTTTTATATATTTTATGCAAAAACTATTGATTTTTAATAAATTAGTGCTAAAATAGCAAAATGACTAGACCTAAAATACAACAATCAACTATAGAGAAAATATTAACCGTATGGATTAATTCAGGAGGGTTAAATAAAGATTTCTCTCTGCCTGCAACAGAAATTCATAGGCGCATAAAAGCTCTTTACGGAGAAATAGTTTCTATCCGAAAAGTACAACAAATAATTTCAGATTTTAAACAATCGAATTCTGCATTGCTATTCAACAAATTTCCAATATTGACATGGGAGCCTGAAAATGAAGGTAGTGAAAACAGAGCTTTACTTTTTAAAATGAGAAAATTGAAAACTCAATGTTATTTAAATCAAGATGGTATAAATGAAGATTGTTTATTATATGAACATGAAGCCAAATGGGCAATTAAGAATAATTATTCTTTAGCTACAGCAAATGATTTAATAAATATTTTAATCACATTGCTATATTCGAATCGTGAGAAATTAGGATATTATATGCAGCCTTCAACTTCATATAAAGACTTAGACTCTATTCTTACTTGGCAGCCTTGGTTAGGCGGAAAGTATTTTCGTGACTATGAAAATACTATATTACTAGGAATATCTGAAAAACCCAAAGTCACCTTTGTAGATTACGACGAAATGAATATACCAAAAGTATTTCTAGAGGGTGTTGATGCATTATTATTTGGATTTTGTTCGATAATTTATAATCCAAAAACAATCAATTGCATGGTTAAATCAACTGAAAAATTTAATTTTTTCCATTCCTCAAATGTTACTAATCATTCGTCAATCGAACATTCAAAATCTAAATCGGTTCAATCAATACCAAAGATACTAACAGGTGAAAATTTATTTAAAAATCCACATCCAACAATCAAGCATTTAACACAAAAAGAAAAAATAGAATTAGCAAATTGGTTAGCTGTTTCGCATAATGTAAAAGGTAAAGACTCTGAATATGTAAAATCTTGGGAACACGAAATAGCGGAAACGTACGGCGGAAAATAATATAGATCTCTTGGGTTGAGCAGTCTGTATGAAAACTTGGGTTAGAATTTCTCCTGCAAGCGTGCATTGGTTAAAAATTTTTAGGAAAATAAATGAGCATATATAAAAATATAGATATTAAAGAAATTGAAAAAGCAAAAAAACGCATAAAAGAAAAAATATTAAGAACGCCTTTAGTTAAATTAAATTACCCTGAAAAAAATTGCGAGATATTTTTAAAATTAGAATCATTGCAATCAATTGGTTCATTCAAAATTCGTGGCGCAGCAAACAAAATTCTCAAAATGAATTCTTCGGAATTAGAAAATGGTGTTTGGACATGCAGTGCAGGTAACATGGCCCAAGCTGTAGCTTGGATGGCCAGAGAATTGAAAATTGATTGTACTACAATAGTACCTAACACTGCACCACAAACAAAACTAGATTCAATAGAAAGATTGGGGGCACATTACCTAAAAGTTTCATTTGAAGAATTTGAAGAGATTTTTGCTACTAGAGAGAAAAAAGGAATCAAAGGAACTATGATCCACCCTTTTAGTGACTTAGATGTTATAGCAGGTAATGGAACTATTGGGTTAGAAATACTGGAAGATTTAAACGATGTAGATTCAATCATTGTTCCATATGCTGGTGGTGGTTTGATATGTGGAATTGGTTTAGCTATAAAATCACTCAAACCAAAAACTATTATTTATTCATCAGAGGTTTCTACTGGAGCACCTTATGCTGCTTCAAAAGCTAAAAACCAACCTGTAGAAGTAGAATATGAGCCTAGCTTTGTAGATGGAATCAGTGGTTCAAAAGTATTCCCAGAAATGTTTAATTTAGCTCAAAAAGTTGTTGATAAAACGATCGTAAGTTCTTTGAAAAATATTGAATATGCAATTAAAATTACCGCTGAAAGAAATAATATTATTGCTGAAGGAGCAGCAGGTTCAGCGATTGCAGCAGCAATATTTGACAAATCATTAACTGGCAAAGTAGTGTGTATTTTGTCAGGTGGTAATATTAACTCGATGAAATTGTCTGAAATTCTTTCGAAAAACTTATAAACTAGATCTTCGATTTCTAAAAATCTATTGTTTTGATCATTTGCGTTCTGAAATCAAAAATTTTATCCAAGTCAGATTTAATTATCAAAGAATCTAGAAAAGTATCAATTTTTTTATTCCCAATAATTTTATAAAAAACAATGTCTGTAACAACTGTACCCTGATTTTGAGATTTGAAATAATGAAAATGAACCCACTTTTTATAAGGACCTTTGATTTGTTCATCAACAAAAAAATATGGTGGATCCCATTCACTTATATTGCTAATCCATTTAATTGGAAAGCCTCTATATTTCAACTGGTAACTGATATGTGTATCTTTAGAAATAGATATAGGCATTTCCGTAATAATATTAAAATTTAACCACCTAGGAGTTAATATATCTAAATTACTTGCATCTGAAAAAAAATTAAAAACTTTATCTATTGGATCATTCAAAAAAACTTCTCTTGAAATATTCAAGTAACCATCTCTTAGAAATTTTTCAATGATTTTATTTTTCACCATTTATTCTTCATTACTCCTAACAAAATCATATGAAACAAATATTTACATTTCATCCAAAACAGACCAAAGATTTAACTGTTCTACACTTTGAGCTTTATAAACTCCAACAGCGTTAGCACCCTTAGATTTTGCTACACTTGAAGCTTTTAATATTTCTTCTCTATTTTGAAAACTTCCTGGATGATAACAAGAAAACTCAGCAATTACTGGGCAAATACCGTTAACTTTTCTAACAAAATTATTAACGCCATCGGAAACTTCTTCTAATTTATTAGTAGTTCTAAACCAAATATATAACTCATCAACCAACCCATCCAAAACCCATTTTTCCCAATCTTGACCAACTTTTAAATACCCAGTTTCTTCTCTATAAATCACAGTGGCAGATATTCGAATTGACGAATCAATAGCTTTCCTTAAATCTTTTAAAAATAAAGTGGTTTGATTAGCTCTAAATTGAACCCATTCCATATCATCATTTTTAACATCTTTAATAGAGCGCCCTGTCTCTTTCTCAAATAAATTTATCATATCATTTTGATAACCTGAGAGGCTAAAACCATTTTGATCTTCATTACCTAAAACAAATTCAACTTGTAATCCATTAGGTTTAGATTCTTGGTACATATCAGAATATTTTGCTATCTCATGTTCTCGCACAATTGAATTTGCAAAACTCAAAGTAAGTCTTTCACCTGGTTTTAATTCCTTACTATCTAAACTACTCATAGACCATAATTGAGGGTTATCAGAAGCAAAATCCGTGATTTTTAATTCTGGAGGTGTATAATCATAAATAGGTCTATGATTATCAATTATATTTCGTGCATCCTTTGACTCAACATTAGGCAATGCATAATTTAGTGACCAATTATATGCAGATGAATACTCGCCATGATAATTTAATGCAACATAAGAATCTACTTCAATATCAAGTTTTTTTGCAGATTCAACAAGTTCTGGCGAAGCATGTCCTGCAATAATTCTGTCAACACCATTTTTGTGACATTTTTTTAAAAATAAATCTATAGATTCAGAAACTGGCATCCATGGCTTAATAGTATGAAATCCATTCGGATCAGCCCATAAAATTGCCATAATATTCCTTTCAAATCAATTAATTATTCTCTATTTCAGCATCTAAGTTGAATATTTCATCTTCAACATGAATTTCAGCTGCAAATTGACTTTTTTTTGTAGATTCATTTTGCAACGAACTATAAGAAAAAATTTCACCATCATCTGAAACTACTTCCAATAAATCTCCATCAATTTTCACAGAACTTTTGTATATTTTCGAATTAAAATCAGTTCCTAATACAACATGTTCTATAAACTTTTCTTGCCTAATAAATGCATTTCTAGCTTCGTCTAAAGAAACTTCCGTAAAAGATATCGAATCACCGGGCATTAATTGGGCTAACAAATTCAAATCTGCATTAATAACAGAAGCAATTTTTGAATATCCACCTATTGTGCCTTTATCTGACAATAAAATAGTCATCACACCATCTCCTGAAACTTGAATAGCTCCAGGTGCATTACCTTCAGAAATAATATCTGACGAATTATTTATCTCTATCAAAGAACCTTCTAGTAAATAACCTACTCTATCAGAATCATTAGAAATTTTATAATCAGAATTATAAAGCTTATCCAACTCAGAAATTGAAAAATTTTCTCGTGACCCTATAACAATTCTTATATCTTTTATATCTGCATAATTCGGCTCTACAAATTCTGAAGGCATTAATTTAGTTTCCGGATTATGATTCGCCGAAATAGAACTTAAAACATCACCTTTTTGCAGTGCCCTACCATGATAGCCACCAAAATTACCTGGTAAATAAGTTGATCTACTTCCCATTACTATGGGGACATTAAATCCATTACCGGAAACAGCTAAATAGCCTCTTGCGCCATCCCTGCATTCACCAAAAGATAATTCGGAACCCTTTTTCACATTTATTGGTTGCCACCTAACAATAGCTTCACCATTCAATCTGGGACTTAAATCTGCTCCAGTTAAAGCAACAATAACATCTTCTAAGAAAATTAATTTAGGACCTAAAATTGTTATTTCTAATACAGCATCATTTTCAGAATTGCCAATTAAAATATTTGCCAATCTAGATTGCACGGAATCCATCGAACCAGAAACTGGAACACCTAGATCCTGGTAACCAAATCTCCCTAAATCCTGAACCGTAGTCAAAAGTCCTGGATAATCAACTCTTAAAACAGGCATACTCAAATTTCTTCAACCTTTACTTATTTTTCTCTATTTTAGAAATTTGATCAAATTCATCTATAGAAGCAATTTGAAAAAATTTCACTTTATCTCCAGGTTTTAACCTAGACGGAGACTCTAAATTTGAATCAAATAATTCCAAAGGAGTCCTACCAATTATATTCCAACCACCACCACTTTCGAAAGGATATATTCCAGTTTGGGCACCAGTAATAGCCACAGAACCTTGTGGAACCTTCAGTCTTGGTTTTTTTAGTCTTGGCATATCCAATTTTTTATCCAAATCAGCTAAGTAAGGAAATCCAGGAGTAAATCCCATCGAATAAACAATATATTCTTTACTTGTATGTAGTTTGATAATTTCTGAAATATTCAAACCAGTATGATTTGAAATTCTATCTAAATCTAATCCAAATTCTTCTGAATATAAAACTGGAATCTTAAGAATTTTTTGATCAAAAACTTTATTTTTCTTTAATTTGTTCTTTACAATTTCTTTGATTTTTTTCTCAAATAAATAATGCGAAATCAACAAAGAATTAAAAGTGATTAATACAGTTGAATAACTTGGAAGAATATCTAGAATTTCAGGAATTTGATTATTTCTTAAATATGAAGCCAAAGAGACAACATTGGAATTAATTTTAGGACTAATTTCTTCACCAAATTTCACCAAAATTGAATTATCTCCACTACAAATGTATTGTGGATACAAATTTTTCTTCATAGAAAATCACCCATTGATTGTATTTGAACTCCAGATTTTTTCAATTCTAAGTTAACTAATCTTGCTATCTCAGGAGCATTAGGTGTATCACCATGAATACATATAGTATCTGCTTGAAGTGCAATTTCTTCACCAGAAATTGCTTTAACAACCCCATCATTTACTATAGACAAAGTTCTCGCAATTACTTGATCAACATCATCCAATACAGAGCCTTTTAATGATCTGGAAACCAAAGATCCATCAGAATTAACTGCTCTGTCAATAAAAGCTTCCCTAGCAACTCTAACGCCCATATCATTTGCAACATCTACCCATGTTGAGCCAGTTAACGCAACAAGAATCAAATCTGAATTCACATCCAAAATTGCTTCACAAATATTCTTAGCATGAATGGGATTGTTTACAGCTACATTATACATAGCACCATGAGGTTTAACATGTTGTATATTACCAGTTTTAGTAAAAGCCGACAACGCACCTATTTGATAAACAATATCTGCTTTAAGTTGATCAGGGCTAATTTCAATTTTTCTTCTACCAAATCCTACAATATCAAAATAACTAGGATGAGCTCCAACTTTCACACCATTTTCTTCAGCTAACTTCACTGTTTTTTTCATGTTTAAAGGGTCTCCTGCATGAAACATACAAGCAACATTAGAAGATGAAATATATCTGATCACTTCTGAATCATTACCTAATTGATATATACCAAAGCTTTCACCCATATCGCAGTTGATATCTATTTTTTTAACCATAAACTCACATTCAAAAACATTAGAATTATTTATGTTATATTAGTAAAACTATGTTGAAAATAAATAACAAAAATTAAAAGTTGTCATCAAATCAACACGATATATATTAACACAACAAAATTTATTACAAAATGATATCAATTTGTATTTGAATTAAGACTATATGTGATGATACTGTAGAATAATAGTTTAATAAAATTTGCATAATATCTTGGAAAAATAACCGATGACATTAGATTCTGAACTCCTTAATCAAGCAATCAAATTAACCACACTTGGAATGGGTATAGTTTTTGGTTTGCTAATAGTTTTAACTTCAGTTGTTTATGCCATTGGGCTAATTAATAAAATTGAATCTCAAAAGAACAAAAAAAATGAAATTAAGAAAAATTATTCTATAGCAGCTTTTGCTGCAGTCTCTGCAATTAAAACAAGACAATCTCAAGAAAAATAATATAAAATTTAACTATGTTAAAACCCATAAAATCTAAAATGGAAATTCAGTGCAAGAACTAATAAATTTCTTTAATTCTTCAGGAGCTTATTCAATTACTTGGCAACAGCTTGTAATGTTGTCAGTTGGAATTTTCTTTATATACTTAGCTATACAAAAAGAAATGGAACCTTATGAATTATTACCTATTGGATTAGGTGTGATTATTGCAAATCTTCCTCTCACAAACATGCTTGCAAGCCCTGAAAATGCAGTTAATTATCAGGAAGCAGGTTTATTTGGAATAATTTTCTATTACGGATTAGCTTTTTGGAATATATTACCTCCTATAATTTTCTTAGGAATCGGATCATTAACAGATTTTACTTCTCTAATTGCAAATCCAAAAACACTACTCTTAGGCGCAGCAGCACAAATAGGAATTTTTATAGCATTCTGGGGTGCAATACTAACAGGGCAATTTAATATTTCCCAAGCAGCATCTATTGGAATAATAGGTGGGGCTGACGGTCCAACAACAATATTCCTATCCGCATTAATTGCTCCAGAACTTCTTGGAATTACAGCTGTAATAGCTTATTCATATATGGCTACAATTGCTTTTATACAACCACCAATCATGAAACTTCTGACTACAAAAAAAGAACGTGGCATCATAATGGCTGCACCTAGAGAAGTTTCAAAACTCGAGAAATTACTCCTACCACCTTTAGCAATGGTAATTATCATTCTGATTGTTCCAAAATCTGCACCTCTCATTTCTATGCTTATGATAGGTAATTTATTCAAAGAAAGTGGTGTTGTACCAAGGCTAACAAATGCATCTTCAAATGAAATACTTAATATCGCCACAATTTTTTTAATGTTAACTGTAGGCACTCAATTATCTGCAGAAAGAGTTTTTAATATCGAAACTTTGTTAATTCTATGTCTTGGCTTATTAGCATTTTCTTGTGGTACTGCTACAGGATTATTATCTGCAAAATTTATGAACGTTTTTTTGAAAAAGAAGATCAATCCTCTAATAGGATCTGCTGGAGTATCTGCTGTTCCTATGGCTGCAAGAATCTCACACCACATTGGCCAAGAGTCAGATAACAAAGTATTTTTGTTACCTCATGCAATGGGCCCAAATGTAGCTGGTGTAATAGGCTCTGCAGTAGTAGCCGGAGTGTTTGTATCATTTTTAGCTTAATAATAGAAACTAATCAATGAAAAAATATCAAAAACAACAACAAGTCAGAGTTAAATTCATGAATGATTGGTATGATGTTGAAATAATAGACATTGATTCCAATCCAGCTAAAGTAGTAGTCAACGGAGTTCCTGTTGATGTAAAAATTGAAGAAAAGCCAATAATCCAAGAAAAACCTCAGCAAGAAAAACCTCAGCAAGAAAAACCTAAAGTAATTCAAGAAAATAAATCAGATTCCAATCCTCATTCTGGGAAAAAGCAATTTAAATCACCTATGCCTGGAACAATCATTTCATACTCTGTAAAAGAGGGAGACACTATTATTACTGGAGATGAAGTCTGTATTTTAGAAGCAATGAAAATGCAACAATCTCTAAAAGCAGAACTTTCAGGAATAGTAAAATCTATAAATTTTCAACCTGGTGCACAAGTAGCTACAGACGATATCCTTGTAGAACTCGAATAAATAACAGATAGGCATTCTAAATGATTTCAAAAACTGTCAATCAAATTAAAAAAACAGGACAATCCGTTTGGTATGATGATTTATCTAGAGAACTGATTTTATCTGGTAAATTAGAAAAACTTGTCCAACGTGGAATTACTGGTGTCACTTCAAACCCTTCAATATTTAACAAAGCAATATCATCTGGGAACGAATATGATCCTTCATTAATTAAACTAAGTCAAAAGAAATTTAACATAGAAGAAATTTATGAGAGTTTAACTATAGAAGATATAAAAAATGCTGCTCAAATCCTAAAACCAGTTTATGATAAAACTAATATGCAAGATGGGTATGTATCACTAGAAGTAAATCCACATTTTTCTAATGATATATCTTCTACAATCACTGAAGCAAAAAAACTATTCGATATATTAAACCAACAAAATGTAATGATAAAAATACCAGCAACAGATGAAGGTATTGAAAGTGTCGAATATTTGATTTCTGAAGGTGTAAATGTAAACATTACTTTAATATTTTCATTAGAAAAATATAAAAAAGTTAGAAATGCATACATTAAAGGCTTAACAAAACGTTTAGAATCTGGAAGAAAAATAAATGAAATTGCTTCTGTTGCGTCATTTTTTATAAGTCGTGTAGATACTAAAATAGATCCTTTAATTGAATCAAATAATAATTTATCTCAAACTCAAAAAAACAAATTATTAGGTACTATTGCTATTTCAAATGCAATAGTAGCTTACAAAGATTTTATTAGGGATTTTTCAAGTGAAAAATTTGAAAAATTAAAAGAAAATGGTGCAATGGTACAAAAACCACTTTGGGCAAGCACTAGCACAAAAAACCCTAAATACAGCGCTACTTATTATGTTGAAAACCTATGTATGAAAAATACTATCAATACAATGCCAAAAGACACTTTTGAATCAACTGAAAAAGGATCGCTTAAATCAGTAAAATCATCCCAACATAATTCAGAAAATAATATCGATTTACTACAAAATAACAATATAAATCTTGATAATATTACACAAGAACTTTTAGATGATGGTATAAAATTATTTGAAGATTCATATGACGAACTAAAAAAAAAATATATCTCAAAAATTAAATTACTTAAACTCATAAAAGGATATCAAAAGCATGTACAAAATAGGCTTCTTAGGTTCAGATAATAGCCATGTCGAAAAATTTTGTGAGATCCTAAATTTAAGTAATCATAAAAAATATTGGGCTGAAAGTGGAGTGAAAGTTACGGGTATTTGGGGAGAAGACAAAGATTTAACAAAAAAAATGGCAACCTATGGAGAAATAGATAAAATAGAAACTATCCCAGAGAATCTTGTAACAAATAGTGACATAGTTTTTGTAATTACTAGACAGCCAGAAAAACATTTCGAATACGCCAAATTTGCTATAGATCAAAAAAAACCTCTATTCGTTGAAAAACCAGTGACTCAAACGGTAAGTGAAGCCAAAAAACTTATCGACCTTGTAAAAAAATCAAACATTATCATGACATCCTTTTCAACATTAAGATTTTCATCAGATACACAAAATCACATCAATCAATTAAAAAAAATTGGTCCTTTAACTTACGGAAATTATTTGGGGCCTGCATCAAAATATAAAAGTCTCCTATTCTATGGAATCCATATAATTGAATTAATGCTACATATTCATGGTGATGATATAGAACTTATTAGTGCTGTAGAACATCCTAGAAATGCTGTAGAGTCAAATGTACAAGCATTATGTCAGTATAAAAATGGTTCTTTAATCTCGCTTTCATTTATTGGAAAAGGTGTCTACCAATTTCAAATGACAGGACTAAGCAAAAATGGTGTGGTAAACACTCAAATCAATTCTGATGATTTCTATGAACAGGGAATGAAAAAACTAATTCCAGTTTTAACTAATAAAGAAAAAAACCCTGTGTCGTTTGATCAAATGATTAGAAGTATACAAATTGCTGAAGCAATAGAAGTAAGTCTAAAAAATGGTGAAGCAGTAAATCCCAAAGATTTATGACTCTGTAGCACAACATTTTTTATATTTTTTACCACTCCCGCAAGGACATTTTTCATTCCTGCCAACTTTTTTATTAGAATCTAATCCCTGATGACTTTTTTGTGACTCAACAACACTAGACATCACACTTTTTTTACTTATCTTTCTAACACTATTAGTCTTAATATTTGAAGATAAATTTATTGAATCCCTTATAGAAAAAATTCCCCTCGCTATATCATGTTCGATTCTTGCTAACAAATCTTGAAATTGATCATGTGCCTCTTTTTTGTATGCAACTAAAGGATCTCTTTGACCAACAGCTTGCAAACCAATTCCTTGTCTAAGATTTTCCATGGAAGTTAAATGAAACACCCAATGTCCATCAATAATATGTAACAATAATTGCTTTTCAAATTCTCTCATTTGATCATCCCCCGCAGCATTTTCAGTTTCATAATATAATTGCTTATATGAACTAAAAAGCAAATCTTGGATCTGATCCGACTCTAAATCTTGTAATTCTGTAATCCCAGGTACTACATGACTATTATTTAAAATACCAGAAACTTCTTTAATCAAGCTTGGAATATCCCATTCTACTTTTGATAATCCGCTAGTGTAATTACCCACAATTTCCGAAATTTCTTTTTCTACTATAGAAAGTATATGTACTGTCAACTTTTCCGAATTTAAAATTTTTTCACGTTCAGAGTAAATTATAGTTCTATGTGCATTAACTACGTCATCATATTCAACTAAATTCTTTCTTATATCAAAATGATACCCTTCTACTTTAACTTGAGCACTTTCTATTTGACGTGTAATCATTTGATTTTCTATAGGAATATCTTTATCCATTCCAGCCATATCCATAAATTTACGAATTGTATCTCCACCAAATCTTTTCATCAAATCATCATCAAGAGCTACAAAAAATCTAGAATTCCCAGGATCAGCCTGTCTACCTGCTCTTCCTCTAAGCTGGTTGTCAATTCTTCTAGCTTCATGTCTTTCAGTCCCAATAATATGCAATCCGCCTAAGTGTAGAATATTTTCATGGTCAGTATTCCATTGGTCTTGAGAAATATTCAATGATTCAGGATTACCCCCCAAAACAATATCAGTACCTCTACCTGCCATATTTGTTGCAATAGTCACTGAAGATTTTTTCCCAGCTTGTGCAACTATCTCGGCTTCTTTTTCATGTAACTTCGCATTCAGCACTTGGTGAGGAATATTTTTCGTTTTTAACAATCCACTAATCAATTCAGACTTAGCAATATCAGTTGTCCCAACCAAAACAGGAATTCCATTGCTATAAAGTAACTGAATCTCAGATACAACAGCATTATATTTAGCTTTTTGATCTCTAAATATAAGATCATTCTTATCTTCTCTAAGCATAGTCTTATTTGTTGGGATTTCAACAACATCAAGCTTGTAAATTTTATGAAATTCTTCTGATTCAGTTGCCGCAGTACCAGTCATTCCTGACAATTTAGGATACATACGAAAATAATTTTGAATCGTAATTGAAGCAAAAGTCATGGTTTCACGTTGTATAGACAAATTTTCTTTAGCTTCCAGTGCTTGATGAATTCCATCTGAATATCGCCTTCCATACATTAATCTACCTGTAAATTCATCGACAATCACAATACTTCCATCTTTAATAACATATTCAACATCTTTTTTGTATAGCGCATTTGCCTTTAGCGCATTTTCAGCAAAATGAACTAATTTTAAATTGTTATAATCATATAAATTTGAAACATTTAAAAGTTGTTCTAAACGAGAAATACCTTCTTGAGTTAAAGAAACGGTTCTATGTTTTTGTTCGATCACATAATCAGACTCCGGTGATAAATTTGATACCAACCTAGAAAATCTTTTATATTCATTAGTTGATTCTTGAGCAGGACCACTTATAATCAATGGAGTTCTAGCCTCATCAATTAAAATATTATCTACTTCATCTACAATTGCAAAATTCAGAGGTCTTTGAACTCTATCTTCAAGATTAGAAATCATATTGTCTCTTAAATAATCAAAACCAAATTCACTATTCGTACCATAAGTAATATCAGCATTGTATGCTTCCTTACGAGATATTTCTTTCAACTTTTCTTGCCCTTCAATTGAAGAGTCATATATATAAGCAGTTTTATTCTGTAAAGCAGCTGTAGATATTCCTAAAAATCCAAAAACCGAACCCATCCATTGAGCATCACGTTTAGACAAATAATCATTCACCGTGATCACATGAACCCCTTTAGATTCAAGAGAGTTTAAATATGCAGCTAAAGTTGCAACCAAGGTCTTACCTTCACCAGTTTTCATTTCTGAAATTCTACCTTGATTAAGTACTATACCTCCCATTAATTGAACATCAAAATGTCTCTGCCCTAACACTCTTTTAGCAGCTTCTCTAACCAAAGCAAAAGCTTCTGGCAAAATTTCATCTAAAGATTCACCACTTTGAACTCTCTCTTTAAACAAAAAAGTAGTTTCGAATAATTTTTCATCTGGAAATTCTTGGTAAAATTTTTCTAAGCCATTAATTTTTTCAATTATTGGCTGCATTTTATTTAACAAACGATGATTGGATCCTGGGAAAAATTTTGATAGTCCACTAAGCATTTATTGAATATACTCCAAATTATTATTCGAAATTAAAATAAACTTTATTCAATCAATTAATGACCAAACATAGCACCTACAGACAACCCAGAGTGAATTCTAGTAATAGCCTCACCAAGCATGTCTGAAACAGAAACCACTTTCAAATTAGAAATCATTTTACTAGGTGGTATTGGTAAAGTGTCTGTAACAATAATTTCTTCAATATCACTTTGAGCTAGTAAATCAGCTGCATTACCAGATAAGACAGGATGAACAGCACAACAATATATCTTATTTACACCGAATTTTGTTAAAATTTTTGAGGCAGCAATTACAGTACCCCCTGTTCCAATCTCATCATCAACTATCAATGCACATTTACCTTTAACATCCCCAATCAAATTAACTGCTTCTACAGTATCTTCATTACCATATCTTTGTTTTTCAATAATAGCCATAGGAGTATTTAATATATCAGCTAAATCATGTGCACGTTTAGCAGCTCCTACATCAGTAGCTACAACAACTAAATTTTTAATATCTCTATCTTTGTATTGTTTAGCAAGCAATGGAATAGAAGTTAATTCATCTAAAGGAATATTAAAAAATCCTTGAATTTGCCCAGCATGTAAATTCATAGTGAGTACTCTGTCGGCACCAGCTGTGATAATAAAATCAGCTATCAATCTAGCTGTAATAGCGACTCTAGGTTGATCTTTTTTATCAGTTCTACCATAAGCATAGTAAGGAATCACAACAGTTATCCTGCCCGCAGAAGCTCTCTTTGCCGCATCTATCATTATAAAAAGTTCCATTAAGTTATCATTAACTGGAGAAGAAATAGGTTGCACTAAAAAAACATCTTTTTCACGAACATTTTCTCGTATCCTAACAAAAGTTTCATCATTACTAAACTTAAAAACTTCAGATTCACCCAAAGGGATTTTTAAATATTTACAAATATCTCGCGCTAATTGCGGATGAGAGTTGCCAGAAAAAACTTTAATTTCATCAAATAATGACATATAAACACCAACTAGTAATTTTTATACAATATACATCTAATTGATACAACTATGCACTAATTTAATTAGTGGTTATTAAGAAAAAACAAAAATTATGATTTAAATAATTACTTTAAGTAAAATTATTTAATTTTTTCTTGAATCTAAATAGTTATTTATATGAATTCAACAACTATTTTTTCTTTCTATAATATTGATTATTTATATCAAAAATGCTACACTTTATTTGCTTTTGAAAGCACAATTTTTTGTCCAGCAAGTGCTGAATTACGCAATTTTACTATTAGGGCTAAACTAATTTTGACTTACAAATCTATAAAGATTGAAATTTTAAAAAATCTGTGTGATCACCATGAGTACTGAAGATTCAATTGAGTTAAAAAAGGGACTGAAAAACGTCTACTTTGACAAAACAAGTATTAGTGATATTGATGGAAAAAATGGCTTCTTAAGCTATCGTGGTTACAATATCGACGATTTAGCTACCAGTTCTACATTTGAAGAAGTTTGTTTCCTATTACTGTATAAGCATTTACCAAATCAATCCGAATTAAAAAAATTCACCAATCAACTCAATCAAATCGACCATATTCCCAAAGTTGCACTTGATGTAATTTATAGTCTCAAAGAATCTCATCCAATGGATGTACTTCAATCAGCAATTTCAACCATTGGGTCTGCCGAAAAAAAACCTCCTGTTTTTAAATATGATTCAACTATAGATATGGGTATCAAATTAATTGCATATACTCCTATGATAGTTGCAGCTCACCATAGAATCAGAAATCAACAAACACCCATTAATCCACAAAAGAAATTTTCATTAGCAGAAAATTTCTTGCATATGTTATTCAATACAACTCCTACAGAATCAGAGTCAATTGCTATAGACAAAGACTTCATATTACATGCTGAACACGGAGTAAACGCATCTACTTTTTCAGGAAGAGTTTCTGCTTCAACTGGAGCAGATTTTTTCTCTTGTATGACTGCTGCAATTTCAGCTCTAAAAGGCCCTAAGCATGGGGGTGCAGCTGAAGGTGTAATGAAAATGGCAAACGAAATTGGAAATGAATCTAATGCTAACGCTTATGTTGAAAAAACTTTACAAAATGGAGAAAGAATTATGGGTTTTGGTCACCCCGTATATAAAACAACAGACCCTAGATCAAAACACCTTAAAATAGCTGCAAAAGAGTTAGCAAAAATCAAAGGACAACCTAAATGGTTTTCTATTATTCAAGCAGTCGTAGATACTGACGCTATGCAAAGTAGAGCTCGAATAGGCCTCCATCCAAATGTTGACTTATGGGCAGGTGCATCTTATTCATTATTAGATATTCCAGAAGATTTATTTGTACCCATTTTTTGTATCGGTAGAATACCAGGATGGGTTGCTCACATTATAGAACAATATGAAAAAAAAGATATTCTAAGGCCTAGGCTTTTATATTCTGGAAAAAACAACATTAAATATAAAAAATTAGAAGATAGATGATTTGCTAATTTTATCCAAGGAAATTCTATGGAAAACGAAACTGAACAGCAAATTGAATGTGTGCATCAATGGCTTATTGATAGCCCTAATGGTCCTATAAGTAAAGGTGAATGTTTAGATTGCGGCAAAATTTCTGAATTTAAAAACTCTATGCCTGTTTCAGGATGGGATAGAACTGATAATACTAAGTCAAATGATAAAAACTCCAATGACTCGAAAGCTGAAAAACCTGGAAAAAAGTAACATTCAGTGGTTATAAATTTGACTGAAACAGAAAAATTTATCAGAGAAGATATTCTTGATAAAGGAAAAATTTCATTCGCTAGATTTGTTGAAATTGCTTTATATCATCCTGAATTTGGTTATTATTCAAAAATCAATCCTATAGGTATCAATTCTCACTATATTACTAGTCCATATATCCATCCAGCATTCGGATCTGCAATTTCTAAACATATTTTTTTAATGTGGAAATTTATGAAAACCCCAAATAAATTTCAAATTGTAGAATTAGGATGTTCGACTGGGATATTAGCAGAAACTATATGTTCATATGCAAAAAATATTTCTAAAGATTTTTCAAATGCTATCGATTATTTTGGAATTGATAGATCGATAAATAAAAAATATAATTTCCAATCAATTAAAAGTAATTTACTTCCATTAAAAAACATTTCTGGATGCATCATCTCAAATGAATTGATCGATTCTTTGCCCTTCCACAGATTCAAAATTATCAATCACGAAATTAAAGAGATCTATGTCACAATTGAAAATGGAACCTTTACTACAATATTAGACAAACCATCCTCAAAAAAAATAGAACAAAAATTAAATACATTAAAATTTAAATTACCAAACAATTTTGAAGGAGAAATTTGTCTTGAAATTGAAAAACTTTTTTCTTCAATCAATAAAACACTTACTCAAGGATTCATAATAACAATCGATTACGGCGAAGAACGTGAATATCTATATGAAAATAAACCCCATGGCACAATGCAAACTTATTTCAAACATACAACTGGTGCAAGTCCTTTTAATAGAATTGGGGAGCAAGACATAACAGCAAACATAGATTTTTCTTCTCTTATTGAAGCCGGAATATTAAATAAAATTAGACCTGTAACTTTATGTTCTCAAAAAGAATTTTTAGAAATTTTTGGAATCAAAAAATGGACTGAAAAAATACAAAGTTCAAAATCACTCAAACTAATAGAGAAACAAATTAACCTGATGAATATTAAAAAATTAGTTCAATATCCAGGTTTAGGAAATTTCAAAATACTTATTCAAGAAAAAAACACTGGACTAAATAAGTCGAACAAAATTCTTCCGGAAATTGACTCTCAAAAAGAAATCTTTTCAAATTTACCAATTCCAGTTAACAATATTTCGAATTATGAAAATAAATATTCTCAATTTGGCAACTTTATAATTGACTAGTTATAAACCATCAACCACTTCAATCAAATCTTTTACATTAAAATTTAAATCAACAATACCATAACCATTAGGCCCTACAACTGATTTATATTCATACATATTCACTTGCCGAACGATTCCATTTTTATCAATAATCACAGCTGATCTATCAGCAGTTCCTATTGAAGAATTAAACAATTTATACTTCTTTGTTACTTCGCCATGAGGATAAAAATCACTTAACAATTGCACTGGATAACCTAGGGATGGTCCAAATGAAAGATTGTAAGCAGCCAAGGCAGCTGTTGAGTCACAACTAATACCCAAAACTTGGGTATCTCTTCTTGAAAATTCGGATTGAGATTTCCTTAATTCCAAGATTTGGCTAGTTCAACCATCAGTAAAAGCCAAAACAAAAAAAACAAGAATCACATTTTTTTTACCAAGAAAATTTTCCAATGAAACAGCTTTTCTATTATGATCCATTAATGTAAACAATGGTGCTTTATTACCTGGTGAAAGACTCATTAAAACCTCCAATATTTCAGAAACTGATTTCAGTTTCAAAATTAGAATATCCATTACTTTCAACTACAACAATTTCTATATTTTCAGCTCTTGCTGCTGCACGAATATCATTTAAGACCAATGATAATTCTAATTTAACTTTTTCATCTCCAAAAATCTTAACATTGTCCAATTGAGAACCCAAACCAATACCTGAATTATTTTTAGCTTTCCTAATAGAAGAAATTGCAAGACAAGCTGAATTAAATGAATTGATATTTTTTGGTTCCCCTACTACAGAAAAATCATACTTCGAATTCTTATTTAAATCTGAAAATCCTTCTGGCAAATCCATTTGGAAATTTGAATCAAAATCAACAATAGGCCAAGGTGAAATATGAATTGATTGGCACCCAACTTCATCCGCAAAAACCCAAGACCAAATTTCATCGGTTATGGTAGGTAAAAATGGTGAGAAAAGCCTAAGAAAAACATTAAGCGCAAATCTTAAAGTTGATAATCCCGAAGAACGTCCAATAATATCTGAATCATCTCTAATTCTACCTTTCACTAATTCTATATAATTATCTGTAAATCCTTTCCAAAAAAAATCTTCAATATTCTGTAATGCTATAGCAAAATCATATTTTTCAAAAGCTATTGTGGATTTTCGAACAATTTCCTTTAATTCGTTAATAAAAGCTAAATCTAGTTCGTGAGATATTTCACCTTCAAAACCTTCCTGAGACAGAACAAATTTAGATGCATTGAATAATTTTGTTACTAATTTACCTCCAATTTTAAACATAGATTCATCATATGCCATATCCATACCCAATCTAGCATTGCTTGCCCAATATCTCACAGCATCAGAACCATATTTCTCTAAAAGAGGAATTGGAGTCACCACATTCCCTTTAGACTTACTCATCTTTTTTCGATCTGGATCCAAAATAAATCCTGATATAGCTGCATTTTTCCATGGAATACTATTTTGATGCAACATAGATTTAACTATTGTGTAAAAAGCCCAAGTACGAATAATTTCATGTGCTTGGGGCCTCAAATCCATGGGGTAAAGCAAATCCATCCTATCATTTTCCTCACCCCAATTAGCTACAATTTGCGGAGTTATTGATGATGTAAACCAAGTGTCAAGAACGTCTTTCTCAGCATCAAAACCATTTGGTTGACCACGCTGAGATTCATCAAAGCCAGGAGGATTTTTTTCAACTGGATCAATTGGCAAAATAGATTCATCCGCTAATATATAATCATCATAAATTCTATTGCCATTTTTATCTAATTTGTACCAAATTGGAATTGGAACACCAAAATATCTTTGTCGACTAATCGACCAATCATGAGCTAAACCATTCGTCCAATTAGAATACCTTTTTTCCATAAACTCAGGATGCCACTCAACTTTTGAACCTTGTTTTATAAGTTGTTCCTTTTTATCCATGATTTTCACAAACCATTGTCTGGAAGTTAAATATTCAATAGGGTTATCACCCTTTTCATAAAATCTAACTGCATGTTCAATAACACGTGGCTCAGATTTTAGAGGTGGAGAATTACCGTTATAAGAACTTTTTGGATCTTTAAGTATTTCCACAATCAAAGACTTTGCTTGATAAATTTTCTTACCAACAATTTTTTGATAATTCAAATTAGCAAGATTATGATTTAAACTAAACCATACTGAATCATTAGAATCTTGAAAATTAATATCAATTACTCTGCCTGATTGATCTATCATTTGTTTAAGCATTAATTTTTCTTCCCGCCACCATTCTACATCGACTTGATCGCCAAAGGTACATACCATCAATATGCCTGTACCTTTCTCAGGATCAACTTTTTCACTAGGGAAAATAGGGACTTCAGAAAAAAAACACGGTGTAATTGCTTTCTTCCCAAATAGATGTTTATATCTTAAATCATCTGGGTGAGCAGTAACCCCAACGCAAGCAGGTAATAATTCTGGTCTAGTAGTAGAAATAATAAATGATTCATTCTCTTGATTACCCAATACTGAAAACTCTATATCGTGAAATGCACCATTTTTAATTCTATCTTCTACTTCTGCTTGGGCAACTGCTGTTTGAAAGTCCACATCCCACATTGTTGGCAATTCGTGATTATAAATGTGACCTTTAGCATATAGATCTAAAAAGCTTCTTTGTGAAATCCTTCTTGATTTATTATCAATTGTAGAATATTCTTCTAACCAATCAATTGACAAACCTAATCGTTCAAATAAATTCTTAAATGCTTTTTCATCTTCTTCAGTAACTTTGTGGCAAAGTTCAATAAAATTCCCTCTTGAAATTTCTAATTGTTTTTTAGAGTCTAAATTTAATCTCTTTTTTTCTAAATCAACATCAAAATTCTTAATATATTTTATATCTGGATTAGTCCGTACATTGAAAAAATTTTGCACCCTACGTTCTGTTGGTAATCCATTGTCATCCCAACCCATAGGGTAAACAACATTCCAAGAATTCATCCTTTTATATCTTGCAATCAAATCTTGGTGAGTATACGAAAAAATATGGCCTTGATGTAATTCACCACTAGCAGTTGGTGGTGGTGAATCTATAACATAATTTCTCTCTCTTGGAGAAGAACGATCATATTTGTGAATTTCAAATTCATCCCATTTATTGCGCCAAGAAACATCTTTAGTAGCAAAATCAAATCTCTTGCTAATAGCATCGGGATTAATAAAATTAACTTTTTTATTTCTCATTTTCATGTATTTTTAAAATTAAGTATAAAAACTCTATGAGAACAATATACATAATAGATCGATATTTTAAAACAAATATTAATATGTTTTAAATGATATACTTAACCGTATTATATTTAATGAGGTTAAATCCTGTCTATCTTAATTACAAATGATGATGGTATCGATGCTCCTGGACTATGGACAATAGTTAATCATCTGAAACCATTCTACAAAATTACTGTAGTTGCACCAGCTAATAACCAAAGTGGGACAGGTGCTTCAATGACTCTTAAATCTACTGTCAAACTAATAGAAAAACCCAATTACGAAGACAATGTTGAAGTTTTTACTGTTGAAGGGACTCCTGCAGATTGTGTGATATTAGCTTGCGAAAAAATTTTTAATACTCCACCAAAATTAATAGTTTCTGGAATTAATTCAGGCGCAAATTTAGGATTAGATGTTATGTTATCAGGTACAGTAGGTGCCGCAATACATGGTTATTTACGAAATATCCCTTCCATAGCAATTTCATCATCTTATAAAAGTGAAAGTGAATTACGCTTTGATGTAGCTGGATTAATAATTGAACAATTAGTAATGAATTCAACTAAAAAAATTTCTTCAAAACCATTTCTACTAAACGTTAATGTCCCTTCAGTAAATCTTGATGTAATTAAAAAGTTAAAATTAACTTTTCTAGGAAAATCTAATTACCAGCAAAATATTGAAAAAGATCATACATCTGAACAACAAAATTTCTGGATAAAACCAGATAAAAAAAACTATGAAAAACCAGCTGTAGGAAGTGATATCTGGGCTGTAGAAAAAAATTACATTTCTATAACAAAAATAGAACCTTTTTATTCTAGTATACTAGATGACAGTATTATCTCAGATATTATTGAAATAATTAACTTAAAATATTTCAAATAAATCATAACCAAATATATTTATACCTGAAAAATATCTTACCAACTGAAAAAATATGTATTAAAATTAAAAAGAATCAAATATATATTCTAAACTTCGTATAGAAAACATCTAACAGTGACAAAAAACAACAAAACACCCTTATACCAAAAACATATTGCATCTAAAGCCAGAATTGTAGATTTTGGTGGTTGGGATATGCCAGTCCAATATGAAAGTATCCTTAAAGAAGTCGAATACGTACGAACTGATGTAGGTATGTTTGACGTTTCACATATGGGTAGAGTTAATATTACTGGAAAGGATTCTGAAAATTTTCTGAACAGGGTTCTTAGCTTTAATACAAAAAATCTTAAACCTGGGAGAATCAAGTACGGTGTAATTTGCAATAAAAATGGTGGGATAATTGATGATTGTGTAACTCTAAGAAAAAACGAAACCGATTTCATGATAATCCCTAACGCTTCTAACACTAATTTAGTCTTAGACTGGTTTAACAAAGTTTTAGTTTCTGATAAATACCAACATAGTATTACTACCTCTAAATGGACCGATATAAGTATAGATAACTCGACTACAACTACTGCGATGATAGCTATACAAGGTCCACAAGCTGAAAATAAATTATCAAATATAATTAATAAAGATTTATCCAAAATCAAATATTTTGGTTCACTTCAAACAACATTCGATAATCAAGACATCCTAATATGTAGAACTGGATATACTGGTGAAGATGGATTCGAATTGATTTGTTCCGCAGAATTTGCACCTGTTTTTTGGGATGCACTCAAAAAATCACAAGTGTCTGAATGTGGTTTAGGGAGCAGAGATATTTTAAGATTGGAAGCGGGTCTGTTACTTATGGGTAATGACATGAACTCTAATACAAATCCATTTGAAGTAGGTTTGGGAAAATTTATTGACTTATCCAGAATCAATTATATTGCCTCTGATGCTCTCAAAATAATTCAATCAAATCCAACAAATAATAAATTAGTTGGATTTGTAATGGAAGATAAAGGTATACCAAGACATGGATATCAAATAAAATATAACGATCAAATAATAGGTCAAGTAACAAGTGGAGGAGTCTCACCTACTCTAGACAAAATTATTGGTCTTGGGTATATTGCAAAAGAATTTTCAACATTAGAAACAAAAATTTCTATAGAAATCAGAAATAAAAACTTATCCGCTAAAATAACTAAAATACCATTTTATATACGGAGAAAAAATGTCTAAAACACAAGAAATGTACTACAGTGATGAACATGAATGGGTTCTAATGGAAACAGATAATATTGCATTAATTGGCATAACTAAATTTGCATCTGATAATTTAGGAGACATTGTATTTGTTGAACTTCCTGATTCAGGAACCACTGTAAATCAATTTGAACAATTTGGAGAAATTGAATCTGTAAAAGCTGTGTCCGAGCTATACAGTCCTATAAGTGGAACTATCAAAGAGATCAATGATTCAGTTGTACAAAATCCAGAAATATTAAGTGAAAGTCCTTTCGAAAAAGGCTGGTTACTTAAAGTTGAGTTAAAAGACACATCTGAGCTCGATAATTTAATGAATTTAGAAGCATATGAATCTTTTTTAGAGTCTGGAAAGAATTAATAATTTAGATATGGACACCAAAAATTATATTTCTAGATATACACCTAACACTTCTCAACAAAAAAATGAAATGTTAAAAGATATTAAAGGTGTAAATTCATTAAATGACCTTTTTGCTGATTTACCTTCAAATTTAGTTAACCCACAGCTCAATTTACATGGACCTTTATCTGAACTTGAATTGAAAAATGAGCTGACATATATCTCAAAACTTAATCACACTCCGGGAGAATTTTCATCTTTTCTAGGAGCTGGATCATATAGACATTTTATCCCTTCGATCGTTAGGCAAATAACAAGTAGAAGCGAGTTCATGACATCTTATACTCCTTACCAACCTGAAATATCTCAAGGAACTTTGCAAGCACATTATGAATTTCAATCGATGATTTGCCAATTAACAAATATGGAAATTGCTAATTCAGGAATGTATGACGGTGCCACATCCATGGCTGAAGCTGCTTTAATGGCTGTTAGAATCACTAAAAAAAAGAGAATTGCTGTCTTGAACACGGTATCTCCATTTTATATAGAAGTGCTAAAAACTTTTCTTGAAGCCCCCGAAATTGAAATTGATATTATCCATAATTCAAACTCGTTAAGCCCAGACACTGCTTGTATAATCCTACAACAACCTAGTTTTCTTGGAAATTTAGAAGATATTGAACAATTTTCAAACTTAGCTAAAAAAAATGCCTCATTGTTAGTTGTGAGTGTTGATCCAATATCATTGGGTATGATCAAACCCCCTGGTGATTATGAAGCTGACATAGTAGTCGGTGAAGGACAGGCACTAGGAATAGCTCCTACATTTGGAGGGCCTTATGTAGGTATATTTGCTACCAAAGAAAAATTTATTCGCCAAATGCCAGGCAGAATCGTTGGACAAACAGTTGATACTAACGGCAACCCAGGTTATGTGCTTACAATGCAAACAAGAGAACAACATATTAGACGTGATAAAGCAACTTCAAATATCTGTACCTCTGTAGGATTAATTGCTTTGGGGGCAACAGTCTATTTAGCAGCTTTAGGAAAATCTGGCTTAGCACAGATTTCAAATTTGTGTTATGAAAAAGCTCACTATGCAGCAAATTTAATTGATTCAATTCCAGGATATCAAGTCATAGACAATGGATTGTTTTTCAGAGAATTCGTAGTCAAATGTCCGATATCTCCCAAAAAAATAAATACCTTATTAATTGAAAATAAAATTATTGGTGGCTTGGATGTGAGTGATCAAATAGAAAATGGCATGCTTCTTTGCTTTACAGAAATGAATTCTAAAAAAGAAATTGATCATTTGGTTGATAATTTAAAAAATATACAGGCAAAATGAATGAATAGTCATCAAATTCCAAACGAACATCACATAAAACAACAGTCACTAATTAGAAAACTTCTAATGGATAGAAGCCAACCTGGTAGAATTGGTGCACATATTCCCCAATCTGATGTTCCAAAACAACAACAACTACCTAATAAATACCTTAGAAAAGAGTTACCTCTTCCTGAAGTTAGTGAAAGTGAAATTGTCAGATACTTTTCCCAATTAAGCCAATTCAATTTTTCTATTGATCATAATTTTTACCCACTTGGTAGCTGTACTATGAAGTACAATCCAAAAATTAATGATGAAATTGCATCATTACCGGGATTATCAGAAATTCACCCCCTGCAACCTGAAGAATCAATTCAGGGAGCTTTAAAAATTATTTTCGAGTTACAAAACTTACTCGCAGAAATAACTGGCTTTGATTCAACTTCTTTAGCTCCTATGGCTGGTGCAGAAGCAGAATTAGCAGGAATGCTAATTACTAGATCATTCCATAAAAATAATGGTGACACTCATAAAACTAAAATTTTAATTACTGATTCTGCTCACGGAACAAATCCTGCGTCTGCAGTAATGGCTGGATTTGACGTAATTTCTATTCCATCTGATAAAAATGGAAATACAGATATAGAAGCTTTAAAAGCTGCAATTAATGATGACCTCGCTGGATTAATGCTCACTCAACCAAGTACGCTTGGTTTATTTGACACAAATATTATTGAAATATGTAAAAGAGTCAAAGATGCTGGTGGTATTTTATATGGAGACGGTGCAAATTTAAACGCACTATTAGGACGAATCAAGCCAGGAGAGCTTGGATTTGATATTCTACACTCTAATCTACATAAAACATTTACCCAACCTCATGGAGGTGGCGGTCCTGGAGCTGGTGCAATCATGGTTAGTAAAAAACTAACACCATATCTACCATCTCCAATAGTACAATATTCAAAAGATGAAGATTTTTATTCCATTTATACGCCCAAAAAAAGTATCGGTAGAATGGGAGGATTTCACGGAAATTTTGGAGCATTAGTTCGCGCATATTCATACATAAAAACTTTAGGTAAAGAAGGTATTGATCAAATTAGCAAAGACGCAGTAATTAATGCGAATTATATTAAATCCAATCTAGAAGAATATTTCGAATTGCCAATTAAAAGAACATGTATGCATGAAGTTGTTTTTTCTGCTAGTAATTTTAAAAAACACAACGGAATTAAGGCGCTAGATATTTCAAAAAGGCTAATAGATTATGGGATTCATCCACCAACAATGTATTTCCCTCTAATTATAGATGAAGCTCTAATGATTGAACCAACAGAAACTGAATCCAAAGAGACTTTAGATTATTTTATATCTTCAATGATTAAAATTGCTTCAGAAGCAAAACAAGATCCTGAATTATTAAGAAATGCACCCCATAACACTCCAAATTCGCGACTAGATGAAGCCTTAGCTGCTAGAAAGCCAAATTTGAGATGGCAGAAGAAAGATTAAATTTAAAAATCTTTATATTTATTTACTATAGGTAATCTTCTATCTCTACCAAAATTTTTAGGAGTGATTTTAATCCCAGGTGGTGATTGTCTCCTCTTATATTCACTTTGATCAACTAAATTAATTACATCTTTAACCGTTTGATTATCAAATCCTAATTTTTCAATCTCAGAAAAATCTAAGTCATCTTCAACGTAAGCTTTAAGAATCATATCTAACATATCATACGGAGGTAATGTATCTTCATCTTTTTGATCAGGCCTCAATTCAGCACTTGGAGGTTTAGAAATTACTTCTTCAGGAATTAGTGAAAATTTTTCCATAATATTTCTAAATTTAGACAATTTAAAAACCATAGTTTTAGGAACATCTTTAATTACCGCATAACCCCCAGCCATATCTCCATAAATTGTTGCATAACCAACAGCCATCTCACTTTTATTTCCAGTCGTCAAAGCCAAATATCCAAATTCATTTGATAAAGCCATCACCAAATTACCTCTAATCCTAGATTGTAAGTTCTCTTTAGAGACACCTTGACTATCAGAAGGTATAAAATCCAACAAATTACTAATGAAAACATTAAAAATATCTTCAATAGGAATCTTTATCAATTTTATTTTCAGATTTTCAGATAATTTAACTGCATCAGAAATACTCCCCTTAGAAGAATACATTGAAGGCATTGAAATGCCAATTACATTTTCAGCCCCTAATGCATCTACAGCTATAGTTGCTACCAAACTAGAGTCAATCCCACCAGACAAAGCTACAATAACTTTACCAAAACCACTTTTAGTAACATAATCTTTAGTTCCCAAAACAAGAGCTTTATAAACTTCCTCTATGTGACTCATATATTTTGGCCTTGAAACTTGAACTGCTTTATTCTTAATTTTTAAATTCACATCCAAATAAATTTTTGAAATTTTAATTGAAGAATCATTTATTTGATCAATTTTGTTTTTAGAAAAAATTTTTCTTTCAGTTTGATCATCAATCTTGGTAAAGCCTAAATCTGAAATCAAAAATGCCTCTTCAAATTGTGGAGCGCCAGAAATCAAAGACCCTTTCGGAGAAATTATCGAACTACCCCCATCAAAAATAAGTTCGTCCTGACCGCCTACATTATTGCAAAAAGCCACATAAGTATCATTTTCAATCGCTCTCTTAGAAAGCATATTTTTTCGATCCATATATTTTCCATAATGGAATGGAGATGCACTAATATTTACTATTAAATCAGCTCCTGTTTTTTTTTGAATCTTGGCTGGACCATTTTCATACCAAATATCCTCACAAATATTAACTCCAAAATTTAAATTATTTAAATTGATTACGGATATTTTGGAGCCTGAAGTAAAATAACGATCTTCATCAAAAACACCATAATTAGGCAAATGAATTTTATGATATATATCAACTATTTCGGATCCATAAGATACAGAAACAGCATTATATATTTTATCCTTAGAATCGATAAAACCTACTACAATAATTATGTCAGTACTCGATTTAACGATATCTTTCATTTTTTCAATATTAGCTTTAACAAAACTATCCCTGAAAATCAAATCTTCAGGTGGATATCCGGTTATAGCAAGTTCAGGAAAAACTACCATGTCACAATCAGACTGTTTAGCTTTATCAATATAATCAAAAATTTTCTTGGAGTTCCCAGAAAGATCTCCAACAACAGAATTGATTTGAGCAAGGGCTATTCGAAATTTATTCATTGTTTTTCATTATTCCCTATAAAATTCACTTAGAATTATTATTAACATTTTAAAGATTATTTCATCTCGTAAAATCAAAAAAAGGTTGTTTAGCAACAGAATTATAAAATTCCTTAGCATTTTTAAATAAATCTAAAACTTCCACGCGTTGTTTATAATTATAGTATCTCCCTTTATTACCTATCCATTCGATAGATTTTTCAATTGAATCTACAAAAAATAAAGCCGATTCATTTCGTTCTTTACTATTCACGAGATTAGAAATATATATTGGACTAGTATGAGCAAAGAGTTTTTCAAAATAACTATCAGTATATTCACTGGATAATCTACCTGCAATCCACCCATTACACTTAGGTATAAAGTCAAACTCTAATTGACCTGCTTTAGAACCATTTGGGAAAAAGTTATCTCTAATAATTTTGCCATTAAAAATTACTTCAGCTCTATTAATGGGATAATGAGATTTCTATTCAAATTTAACGGGCAATTTATTCACTGAATTAATATTTATTTGATCTCCAGGAGTAAAATTTTCAATATTTAAAAATGCAACAGGCCCATTAGTAATAAAACTTTTACCTTTAATTAGGGCATTTAACCAAGATGCATAATTAAATTCCTCAGACATGTAAACATAAACTCTATTTCCTGAACAAATAAACCAATCAGATCCAGTAGAAATAGGCAATCTAATACCACAATTTAACATATGATAATAGATAGAATATCCTGCAGTTCTATTATTTCCATCAAACAAATTGAATGCATCTACTTTAGAAAAAGCGGCAGCAACAGGAGCTTCCATTCCATGTCCGTTATGACACCATATAACAACCCCTCCTTGTCTGCGTGCATCATCACAAGCAAAAGTAAGTGGTGGGTAATCGGGGTCAAAAGAATCCACTAACAAACCACGACTTACAGGCTCAACAACTTCTTTTATATTTAGTAACATAATATGGCCGTAACCTAAATTTTCTGGACCAGAAATAGCATCGTGTCGGTTTTCTTCTCCACATTCAACATAGTGATGGTTTGTCGAAAAATCTGTTAAAAATCCTGGAGAATATTTATTTGTAGCATAATCTAAATTCCATCTCTGTAAAATACTCACTGCAGTCATTCTAAGATTTTCTACTCTAGGATCTAAAAGTAATCTATCGTCAGGTCTAGTTTCATTTTGATCATAATGAATATGTGTATTTCCTGGGTGCCAACCTAAATCACCTAAAAGTGTCCATTTTTTTAATCTGATTTCTTTTTGTAAAATCCCGGAATAAGGAATCATTAAATCTAAATATAATGGTTCATATTCAGTTCCTCTTTCGATTAAAATCTTGGATTTTCCACTAGGTACATCCATTGTGAAATCACCATCCGAATAAAAAAACTCAAGCCCTGGACCAATTTTTTTTATAGAATCAGAAGGAAACAAAAATTCTTCAAAAGAATTCAACAATCTAACTTTACAAGGCAATTTATCACCCGTGATGTCATCAACAATACTAATAGACAATTTAGTCAAAACAGTATCTCCATTTTCAAATCAAAAAGTAATACATTCCAAAATTTTTATGTTCAATTTGTTATGTTATATTAATATAATCAAAAAATAATTCATATAGATCTATTACATCAAAGAGCATTTATGAGAAATACTCAAAATTCAGACAAATATAACTTAGTCGATTTGAAAAAGTGCCTAAAACATACAATTTTTCAAAATTTTTATTTTTATCACAAAGTCGATTCAACAATGAATAAACTAAAAAACTTATCTTCTAGTGAAAAAAAAGAAGGCACCATCGTAATTGCCGAAATTCAAGAAAAAGCTAGAGGAAGATTCCAAAGAAAATGGATTAATAAACCCACCGATTCTTTATGTTTTTCATTATTATTAAAACCAAAAATTTACGAATTGAAATACCTTAACATGGCAATTTCAATTTCAATTTGCAAATCTATAGAAAAATTAACAAAAATCGATTCTGAAATTAAGTGGCCAAATGACATATTACTGAACAATAAAAAAGTTTCCGGAACATTAATAGAAACTGAATTAATAAATGAGCAAGTTTCTTCATGTGTTATAGGAGTAGGAATCAACGTTACATTACAATCATTTAATGATCCAGATTTATCAAACGCAACTAGTATACTCATAGAATCTGGTGTTTATATTGATCGAAATAACCTCTTAATTGAAATACTAGAAAATTTAAACACTCTGTATTCAGATATTCAAAATGGAATTTCATTAAAAAACCTATGGAAACAAAAACTAGGAACAATCGGGGAGAAAATTTCTGTAAAACAAAGCAACAAAATTATTTCAGGCACAGCCATTGATGTTACAGAAGAAGGTGATCTGATTATTCAAGAAAATACTGGTAAAACCATCCAGCTATCTTCAGGAGAAGTCACAACTAATTTAGATACGTAAATTTTTAATTCATACCACCTGCAACAGCGGGTACTATACTTATTTCAGAACCATCTTTGACTTGTGTATTAATTCCTTCCAAAAACCTAACATCCTCACCATCGATGTAAATATTTACAAATGTTCTTAAAGCACCCTGATCATCACATAAACGACCTTTGATTCCTGGAAAAGATTGCTCTAAAGAATCTATAACACTTTCCAAAGAGCCTGAGGAGACTTCAACTTTTTCCTGTCCATTTGATAAGCGTCTCAAAGGTGTAGGTATTCTAATTAACACTGACATATGTTTTCCTCCATGTTTGATAATAAATAATATTAAAAATTTGCTTCAGAACCAATTAAATCTTCGAACTCGGAAAAAGTTGGGCCTGTCTTAACTAATTTTACACCACCAGTAACTACTTCTTGAGTTTTTAAACCATTACCTGTAATAAAAATTATAGTCACTTCATCAGGTCCAATGTCTCCATTTTCAGCTAATTTTTTTAAAGATGAGACAACTACACCCCCAGCAGTTTCGGTAAAAATTCCTTCAGTTTCTGCCAAAAGTTCAATTCCAGCAACAATTTCTTCCTCAGGAGTAGCAACAGCAGCTCCATTTGTTTCTGAAATAGTTTCCAATGCAAAAGGACCTGAAGCAGGATTTCCAATTGCCAATGACTTAGCAAGAGTATCGGGTATTACAGGAGGAACAATTTTTTGGTCAGCAATATATGCAGATACTATTGGAGAACAACCTTGAGGTTGAGCAAGAAACATTTTTGTACTAGGTTGGTTAATTAAACCAACATCTGAAAACTCCTTAAGACCTTTCCAAATCTTTGTGTATAATTCACCTGAAGCAGCAGGTACTATACAATTATCTGGAGATTTCCAACCTAATTGTTCAGCAATTTCATAACCTAAAGTTTTACTCCCTTCAGCATAAAAAGGCCTCATATTTATATTAACGAAAGCCCAATTACGATTATCGGCTAATTCACTACCTAATCGATTAACTTGATCATAGTTACCATCTACAGCAACCATAACTGGACCATATATTGAAGCAGAAACTTGTTTACTTTGTTCTAAGTTTTCAGGGAAAAAAACTATGGTTTTCATTCCAGCCTTAGCTCCATGAGCGGCAACAGAGCCCATTAAATTGCCTGTAGATACACAGGCTAAGACATCAAACCCAAATTCCAATGCCTTTGTTGCAGTAACTGTAACAGGCCTATCTTTAAAAGAAAATGTTGGGTTAACACTATCATTTTTAATATATAAATTATTTAATCCTAATCTTGAACCAAGATTTTCTGCTTTAGTTAATGGAGTAAATCCAGTACCTATATCAACAGCATTTTCGCGACTAACAGGTAAAAAAGCATCATATCTCCATACAGAGAAAGGACCTGCTTCAATACTTTCTCTAGAAATATTCTTCCTAATAGATTCATAGTCATAAGTAATTTCAAGAGGCCCAAAGCACATCTCACAAACATTCAGAGGTTCAATAGGATATTCTTCAAAACAACTTCTGCATACTAAAGATTTTACATAAGTCAAAATCTACTCCAATTTTATAATATGTTTTATTGTAATTCATTCGAATATATACACACAATAAAATTAACATACTTGAAATATAATAAATACTATTTGAAAGTTGAAAATTATTCAAAAAATACATGTAAAAACACTAATTTAAGTATACTGGTTGAGTCCAAGCTTTAAAACCATTTGACCCAGTAACCGTAGCTCTAACGTATACTTCATCACCTCGAAATTGGTAATTAGCATCACATCCTGATGTTTTTTCTAATTCTTTACCCAAAAAACCAGTAAATATAGTCTCATATTCCATACTTAAATTTAATTCTTTCGGGTTTTCTGCAATTTCTATTTCTAAAAATTCTTTCCCACAATTAATTTCTTTTAATTGAATTCCTGTAGACGAATAAAAATCACCTTTACGTAATGAATTCATAATTGAATCTTGAGTCAATTTGCTTGCTTTAACATTTAGCCATCCCCTACCTGGGTTAGATAATTCTGGTGTGAAATCATAATATTTATGTGAATCATCAGTCGCAACTCCAAATATTAACTTACCAGAACTTAATACTTGATCCCATATCTGCTCAACACTCAATTTATTAGCAGAACCTAAATTATTTGAAGCTGGATGTCCATTAAAAACCTCTAGCATTGTTGCTCCATCTACAGAAGAAATATCTTGATGAGTCAAAGCCCATTTATAATTGGGATGATTTATTGAAGCAAGACCTCCAGCAGATATTATTGCATTGATATTTTGCTGTAAAGTTTCTTTAACATCATCATGGTCATGAGGTTCAACTAAGGTATGAATTCCAATAGCATTAATATGTACAGGAATGGAATTTGCAGCAAACGTAGTCACTTCTTCCCCAGGAATCATAATAAAGTCTGTGTCATTAGATTTTTCAGCATAATCAATTATAGTCAAATGATTATGATCACTTACCACTAAAAAATTATATCCATGTCTTTTGTACCAATCTACTACAAATTCGGGATCTGCATCCCCATCTGAATTTGTAGTATGGCAATGAATATTTCCTTTAAACCATTTGTTCTTCAAAAAAGCATCCTTATGATATAGCTTCTAGAATCTGAGTAGCATGTCTATCTGGGATTACTTTCTTCCATATTTTTGAAATAAAGCCTTCTTCATTTATTAAAAAAGACATCCTTTTCATACCAATAGATTTTTTACCATATAAAGTTTTTTCACCCCACGCACCATATGTTGTTGATACTGTCTTATCCACATCAGATAGAAGTTCGAAATTTAAATCAAATTTTTTAATAAATGAATTATGTGAATCAAAATCATCAGGACTAATACCAAATACTACAGTACCATTTCTGTAAATATTTTCATGCTCATCTCGAATTCCACACGCTTCTATAGTACACCCAGGAGTATCATCTTTAGGGTAGAAAAAAATCAATACTTTTGAACCTAAATAATCTTCTAAACTTACAACTTCACCTGAACTTGACGGCAATTTAAAAATAGGTGCTTTCATACCAACAGTTAGATTCATTTAAAACCTCCAAATCTAATTAAAAATTACTCGTTCAATCATTTTAATGTTATATTATTCGAAATAAAAAACCAATCAAAACTTTAAATACAAATCTATTAAAAAATGATGTAATTGTCACTCTCTATAAAAATAATTCGGATCAAAATATCTTCCGAATATTTCAGATAATTAATCAAACATTAAATAGAACATGCATAATATCACCATCTTGAACTACATATTCCTTCCCCTCTACTCGTAATAGTCCTTTTCTTCTTACTTCTGCAATTGTTTTACAAATTTCAAGATTTTCGTAACTAATAACTTCCGCCCTAATAAAACCTCTCTGAATATCTGAATGGATTTTCCCAGCTGCTACTGCAGAAACAGTACCTTTTTTAATTGGCCAAGCTCTTACCTCATCCTCACCTACAGTAAGAAAAGAAATTAATTCCAAAGATTTAAAGCAAAGATTTACCATCCTATGTAATCCAGATTCTTGAGATAACCCTAATACTTCTCTTAATTGTTTTTCTTCATCAAGTGAGGTCCCAATTAAATCCATTTCAAGCTTGCCACAAATTGTACCTATCTCAATATCAAAATCTTTTCTGATTGATTCTTCAATATTAACTCCATCATTAGAATTAGACTCCCCAATATTTAATACAATAACCATAGGCTTTAAAGTTAACAACTGAAATCCTGACAATAATTTGAGTTCAGATTCTGTATAAGAAATATCTTCTAAAGGAAATCCATTTTCTAAAACAGACCTTATTTTTGTCAACAAATTTAGTTCAGTTTTTTCTTGATCAATTTTCGAACTATTTCGGCCTTTCAAATTTTCTTCAATCTTGTTAACTCTATTCTCAATAATTCCTAAATCAACAAATATTATTTCATCCATCAAAGTATGTAATTCTACAACTGGATCTCCAAAATAATTTTCATTGATATCAAGTGGACTATTGAAAGCTTTGAGAACTAATAATAAAGCATCCGATTTTTGTAATAAATTTAAATTTTCACCTGTAATACCTTGGATCTTACTTTGACCATCCTGTTGAGATGGAAAATCTACATAACTTATTTCTGCTTCAACTTTTCTTTTAGGTTTAAAATATCCATCCAAAACGTCGAGCCTTTTATCATAAACTTTTGCCACGCCTAAATTAGTTCTCTCACTGAACAACCCAACATCCACTTCACCACCAGTTGCAGCATTAAATATAGTTGTTTTACCTACTCCAGGAAGGCCTAAAATTCCAATTTGCATAAATCACCAAAAAATATATTTTAAGATTCAAACATACTATACTTGGAAAAAGACTAAAACAATTTTGATAATAAAAAGTAAACAAATTAAAAAATTTCTAAATCAAACTATAAATTAAATCCCTATATACTATATTTTTAACTAAGGATTTTAAAAATAATGAAACAAAAAAACGACTTTATACATATAGTTTTGATATCCCCACAAATTCCCCAAAATACAGGAAATATTATTAGACTATGTGCAAATATAGGAGCTGAATTACATTTAATTCAACCATTAGGTTTTAAACTATACGACAAAAGAATAAAAAGAGCAGCTCTAGATTATTCAGATTTAATTGACATAAAAACTTACTCTTCATTTGAGGAATACGTTTTGAAATACGATAATAGAAATATATTCGCATGTTGCCCAAGTGGTGAAAGAATTTATACAGAACCTCAATATACTAAAAATGATTCAATAATTTTTGGGCCGGAAGAGAAAGGAATACCAAAAAATATTCTAACCAAACTTCAAAAAAACAACTTGATTAAAATTCCAATGAGACCAAATAATAGGAGCATAAATCTATCAAATACTGTTGCCATATTAGGATACGAAATTTGGAGACAATTAAAATTCCAATGATTGATGAGTATTATATGAATAAATTTCAAAAAGCTAGAAATTCTGGAGCAAATTGGCTAGAAAGTCAAATTAAAGATGATGGAATTATAGGAAATGGAATTACAGACTACTATAAAGTTCCTGCTGCTTTACAAGTTGCAGGCAAAACACAATCTGCAAATAAAATGATAGATTGGATTAGAAATTTTGGGATGAATGAAAAAGGAGATTTTGGACCACGTCCCAAGAATGAGATAAACAGCTATTGGTACACCTACTATAATACTTGGATTGTAGTGGGAGCTCAAAGATTAGGACAATTTGATATAGCCCAAAAAGGTTTTGAATTTATTTCAACTTTTTGGGATAAAAAAACTGGAGGATTTTTTTCTGATGTTAAAGAAAAAAATTCAAAAACCTATCAAGATCTATGGGTAGTTGCAGGGAATGGTATAGCAGCACTTTACTCAGGAAAATTAGAAATTGCAAAATCTACAGGAGAATGGATGAAAAAATTAATGGAATTGCAACCAAATTATCCTCAACAATTATATTCTGTTTTCAATGAATCTGAAGGCTTAATCACTAAATTTAAAACAGATGACATTAGGTTTGTAATGTCTGCAAATGCTCAACGAGATCAATTTTTTTTCCATCCTGGAATAGCATCTGGTTTTCTTTGTAGATTATTTCAACAGACTGGTGAAATAAAATGGCTGGAACTTGCAAAGAGCTACATGATAATAGCAGAACAATCAAGTGAATTCCTATGGAGAACTTTAAGGGTAGGTAAAGTAGCATGGGGAAATTCATTACTTTACACCAATACCAAAAAAGAAAAATATTACAATATGGCTATAAAAGCCGCTACAAATATAATTAATAAACAAACAAAATTTGGCTTCTGGGAAATTGAAGGAATGTCTAAAATAGATATCACAGCAGAAATGGTATATTGGCTTGACGAAGTATACCAAATTACAAAGGATTAAATAATGAATACTAGACCAAGAGTTTCTGATTTGGGTGTAAAAATTGGAATCCTTGAACATGGAGAAATAAACTCTATTACTGATGTTGAAAATGTATCTGTAGGTAACAAAACACTTATTAAAGGTAGTGGAAAACTTACAATAGGTTCAGGACCAATCAGAACTGGGGTTACAGCAATACTGCCACATCAAGAAAATATCTTCCAAAAAAAAATTACAGGCTATGTACATGTCTTAAATGGATTTGGAAAAGCTATAGGATTTTCACAGGTGAAAGAGCTAGGAGTTATTGAAAGCCCTATATTATTAACTAACACTCTAAATTCATGGACTGTTGCTGATGCATTAGTAGATTATACGACTGGAGAAAACAAAGGTGTTTTTTCTTTCAATCCTATTGTTGGAGAATGCAACGACTCTTTTTTAAATGACATCATTGGCAGACATATAAAATCTCCTGATGTAATATATGCTATTAAAAATGCAAAATTAAATTCATGTGAAGAAGGATCAATTGGAGCAGGAACAGGAATGACTGGATTTGGCTGGAAAGGTGGAATAGGAACTTCATCTAGAATTTGTGAAATTGATTCATCAAAATATACCGTAGGTTGTTTGACTTTAACAAATACTGGAGATCCTAGAGAATTTCGAATCGGCGGAATTCAAATAGGAAAAGAACTATTGCCTCCAAAAAATGACTTCGATCCCAGTAAACTTGGAGGTTCAATAATTATGGTTATAGCAACTAATGCACCTGTTACATCTCGTCAATTAGGTAGAATCAGTAGAAGAGCCTCTCTAGGATTAGCTCGAGCTGGAGGAATTGCTGACCACTCTAGTGGAGACTTTATTATAGCTTTTTCGAATTCTGAAAAAGCAAAAAATTTAGATGATTCAGAATTAACTCCTTTAATGAGAGGAGTTATTGAAAGCACAGAAGAGGCTGTAATCAATTCTGTGTTGAAATCAGATACCATGACTGGTAGAGATGGTAATACCAGAATTGGCATCCCTATAGATCAAGTAACTTCAATATTAGCAAAATATAATGTAATTTAATTACTTATCCAAAGCAACAGCAGTGTTCCAAATCCAACCTTCTTGCCCAGTATCTATAACTTTAATCTTCATCAGGCCTAACGGATATGTCCTTGGGCTTTCTCCAGGATCATTAAATCTAACATAAAGGCATGTAGCTTCATCTATAACCTTAACTCTAGCATCTATAGGAACTGGATCCCCTCTACCATCAATTACACAATGATTATGTTTCGTAGAATAAATTGCCAACATTCGATATTCAAAGCTAGACCAAACTTCAAGAGGTAATTGAATCACTTTATCCATTTTTGCATTCTGAAGATATGAAGAACCTTTAGTCTGATTAACTATTACTTCAGGAGAAATTAATTGACCATTAAGAACTTCAATACTAGAAGTAGATTTTGCACAAGAAAGAAGTAAAATCAAAGTAGTAAAAATATAAAATTTTAAAATCAAAAACTTCATTCGAATTCCATATTCCAAATAATTTAACAAAATCTATCAACATTTACAAAAAATATTATAAAATAATTTTTCTTAAATATGAAGTTAATTATTAATAAATTGTCGTGAAGGCCACCAATTATATTTACCCAGCAATTTAACTAAGGCAGGTACTATCAAAGTTCGTGTGATAAAAGTATCTATCAAAACGCCTAACGCTACTGCAAAACCTAGTTGAAAAAGATCTTTTAATGGCAATGACATTAATGCTGAAAAAGTCCCTGCTAAAATTAATCCTGCTGAAGTAATTACACCTCCAGTTAATGCTAATGTTTTCAAAACAGCAACATCTAAATTCGCTTTCAAGTTTTCTTCTCTTAAACGAGACATCAAATAAATATTGTAATCAACACCTAAAGCATTTAGGAAAATGAATAAAAAGAATGGTAATCCTGGTGTAATACTAGCTTGATCAAAAACATTCTCAAAAATAAATATCGCTAATCCCAAGGTAGAAAAATAAGTAAAAATTATTGTCGCGAGTAAATAAATTGGAGCAACTAATGATTTAAGTAATAAAACTAAAATAATTCCTATAGCTATTAAAATAATAGGTAAAACTAAATAGGTATCCCGGTCACCAGTTTGTCTTGTATCAAATGCTTCAGCAGTTTCTCCTCCAATATATGTGATAGATTGACTAATTGAAGAAGATTCAATTGATTTATTGACAACATCACGAAGTTTAGGAATAAAATCTAAAGCTTCGTTAGAATATGGATTAACATTTAAAACAACTTCAAATTTAACAACATTTTTATCATTAGAAATAAATTGAGCTGATCTTTCAAAAATTGGTTTTAATTGAGAATCATTTCCTTTGTGTGCCTGTAAAATCATTGAAGATCCAATATCTGAATAGGAACCAAACGGTCGAATATAATATGAAACATCATCAACTAAGTTAGTAGATAAAATATCTTTTGCTAAGGTCTCAAAGTTTTCTATAACTTTTGGATCAAATAAATCAATATTCTCATTCTCAATAAAAATATTTGTTGGGGATAATCTTCCTGGAGAAAAACCTTCTCTAAGTAATTCAAATGACCTTACAGATTCTGTATCCTTAGGTAAACTATCTAATTGATCAAAAGATTTTTGAGAGCCAAAAACACCAAATATCATTACACCTAAAGTGATTATTGTAGCAACTAATGTAAAAATAGGCTTTTTAAGAACAATTTTACCTATTCTTCCGTACAACATTCCTTCTTCAGCTCGAGTATTAGATGATTTTTTTGGAATGAAAGGCCAAAATGATTTTGCCCCCAATATAGTTAGAATTGCTGGCACTAAAGTCAAAGAAGCTAATGTCATAATTACAATTGCAATACCAATTATTGGCCCCATAGATTGATAACTTTTTAAGTCCGCTAATAACAAAATCAACGAAGCTAGTATAATTGTTCCACCTGCGGAACCAACTGCTCCACCAATACCAATCATTGTTTTTTTCATAGCATCAATCGATAATCCCGAATTTTTCAGCTCTTCTCTAAATCTAGATGCAATGAATAAACAATAATCAGTCCCTGATCCGAACAAGACAACTGTCATAATCCCTCTAGATTGACCATTAACAACTAAAAATGAGCTGTCTTCAGATATAAAAGCAATAATAGATAAGGCAAGTTGCATCACTAAACCAACACAAAGCAAAGGAATTATAGCAACAATGGGAGATCTATATATCACTAATAATAATACCAATACTAATCCAATTGTGACATACAACAATAAACCATCTATTTTCGAAAACACTTCGAATAAATCTAAATATAGGCCTGCAGGACCACCAGTTTCAAGATCTAGCTGAGCTGATCGATAATTTGAAACATAATCTCTAATAGCCTGAACAGATTTTTGAAAATAATCCTCAGTGGGATTGCCAGAAATATTAACTATTAGAGTCATGGTAGTTTGATCTAATGAAAGTAACTCGTTCTTAGCTTCAGGAGTATTAAAAATAGAAACAATGTTTTGAATTTTTAAAGATTCTTGTTTAGATTCAAGCCATGAATCAATTTTTCTTGCAGCGTCATAATCTGATTCAGATAAGCCATTTTTGTTCCTAAAAACAACTATTACAGGCAATCCATCTTGGGGGAAATTTTCTACACTTATTTGAAATGCTTTTGTAGATTCAGCTGAATTAGGCAACCAATCAGTAGCTTGTGTAGACTCTTTTAAAGGGTGAGCTGTACTTATCAACAATCCACTAATCAATAACCAAGAAATTACTGTTATCCATTTCCCGTACTTAGAAGTGATAAAACCAAAAAGTTGTTGAAGCAAAATTATATTAACCCTTTATTATTAGATATGTATATTTCGTAAAAAGATTATAAAAAACACCCAAATAATATAACCATCAACGTAATAATTTTACGTGAAACTTAAATTTTCGTCTATAATTCCAAAAACTTAAAATCAACTATTAATATCTTAAATATCTAGGTTGAAATTTTAATCAAATTATATATAGAAATATTTATTTTTATGTAAGTATTTTCAAAAGAACGAATATTGCAAAATAAATTATTATGTTAATATATTCAAAATAATAAGGATTCAGCATGTCTTTTAAATTTATTCAAATGTCAGACCCACAATTAGGATTTTATGCCTCTAGACATCCTGGTGTTACAGGAATAGATTTTGAAATCAACAATTTATCAAAAGCAGTTAAATTAACTAATAAAATCAAACCTGATTTTGTAATAACTACTGGGGATTTAACCCAAGATAGATTAGATTCACAACAAGCTAGAATTGTAAAAGAACTTTATAGTCAATTAAATTGCAAATATTATTTTGCTTCAGGCAATGCGGACTTAACAAATTCACCCAAATTTCAAGACATAGAAAGATTCCGGAAAAGATTTGGGCCAGATTACTACAGTTTTGAATATTTGAACTCCCAATTTATAATTTTAAATAGTACTGTTTTGTTTGATTCTAAAGAAGTACCTGGTGCCGATATTGAGCAAATCGAATTCCTAAAAAATTCTTTGCTAGAAGGTAATGCAAACAATGTACAACATCAGATGATTTTTATGCACCATCCACTTTTTGGATCTCAACCAAATGAAGAAAATTCTGAAAAAGTACTACCTAAAACTAATAGAAAAAAACTACTAAAATTAATAGAAAGTCATAACGTAACAGCTGTTTTTACAGGTCATTGGCACTCAAATAATATTGTCAAATTTAAACACACTCAATTAATTACATCTGGGCCAATAACATTTGGACTTGGAAAAGATCCCTCTGGAATTAGATTAATAGAAGTTGAAAAACAACAAATTAATCACGAATATATTCCATTATAATCATTTTAAATACTAGAAACCATATAAACCATGAATGACGAAAAATATCGAAATAAATTAACTCCCGAACAATTCGAAGTAACAAGACTCAAAGGAACAGAACAGCCCTTCACTGGAAAATATGACAATTTTTTTGAAGACGGAACTTATATTTGTATATGTTGTGAACAAACTCTTTTTTCATCTGAGAATAAATTCAATTCTGGTTGCGGATGGCCAAGTTTTTCGAAAACATCGGATGAAAACTCGATAAATGAAAATGAAGATCTATCACATGGAATGCAAAGAATAGAAGTTACATGCAGTAATTGTAATGCACATCTAGGTCATGTTTTTAATGATGGCCCCAACCCAACTGGCCTAAGATATTGTATTAATTCTGCATCATTAGATTTCAAAAAGTCAATTCAGAAGAATAATTCTTCTATAGGGTGAAAATATCGAAATAAATAATAATTCCTTAGACTTACAAATAGATTGGGAATCAAAAGATATGTTTAAAAAACTTGGCGTTTCAAAACATATTGATCAAATAAAAATATCTACTACTTTCCCTGAAAATATTCAACAACATTCTACTTTAAATACAGAGTCATATAGGTACATGAAATGGGCAAATTTTATAATTAATCACACAGGAAAAGAAATAACTCTAACAAATATTGATTTATGGACTATCACAAAAATTCTAGAAGAACGTGAAATTAATTATTTAGATGCCTCTGATATTTTAAACTGGATAAAATATAAACCTTTTATTTCTGAAGAATTAGAACAACATTATCTCGAAGCAATTCAAATCAATCTAATTGAAAAAATATCAATATCAAACCCCGCAAGTTTTATAAAACATACAAAAACTCATAATGAATATAAATTTTTATTAAGTAATTGGATATTAAACTTCTCAAATAATATGAATCAAAAACACAAATTCCATATGCATGAAATGAAAAATTATTTATTACCTTCACAACAATTTAAAAAATATTGGAATTGGGCTGGTTCTCAAGGACCTCACGAAAAAAAACGTAAAAAAATTCATTTGCCTCCAATTTTCTTACTCCCAGATAAAAAAAATCCCTACTTTCAGATCAACATTTTAGACTATTTAAATGACTGAAATTTAAATTATAATTTTAAGCTCTCTCTAAATGATTAGTAATTTTTGAATAATTTGACTTCTTCAAAAAATCCTTTATGATCTATCTAAGTTCATAGTAAAACTAGAAAATCAATAAAAGTTTTTCATGTATATAATATGAAAAATACATTACCTAACAAAATATACTTTTAATGGATCCCTCAAGAAACATTCAACAAAAAATTCAATTTGAAATAAACCAGTTCATTTCAAATTCAAAAAATTCTGAAACTTTACAAAATCAATCCAAAAAATATCTCCCTGGGGGAAATTCTAGACGCAGTGCTTATTTTGATCCTTATCCCACATATTTCAATAAAGGTTCAGGAAAATATGTTTTCGACGTTGATAACAACAAATATTTAGATTACATGCTAAATGCTACCAGCTTAATCTTAGGACACTCCCATCCGGAAGTGGTATCTGAAATTCAAAAACAAACTATTTTAGGCACAGCATTCAGCGGACCTACTGAATCACAAATTGAATTAGCAAAAATGCTATGCGACAACATACCTTCAGTCGATCTTATAAGGTTCACTAATTCTGGTACAGAAGCAACTATGATGGCAATCAGGGCAGCAAGAGCATATACCAAAAAATCAAAAATTGTCAAAATAGAAGGGGCATATCATGGCTCTCATGAATATGTTTCCATAAGTGTATATCCTGAAAAATCAAATCAAAAAACCTCTAACATCAAGCCAACTTTAGAATATACTGGTCAACCGAAAAGTTTAAAAGAGGAAGTATTAGTTATTCGTTACAACGATATAAAACAAGCCGACAAAATTTTATCAAAAAACCATAAAGAGATTGCATGTATCATAATTGAGCCTGTTTTATCTCAATTTGGTTACGTACCAGCAAAAATAGAATATTTGAAAACCATAAGAGAAATCTCAAAAAAATATAATATAGTCCTTATTTTTGATGAGATACAAAGTTTTCGCTTAAGTAAGTCTGGGGCTCAAGGTTTAATGGGTATATATCCTGATTTAACTGCATTTGGAAAAATCATTGGCGGCGGCACTCCTATAGGAGCATTTGGCGGTCAAAAAGAAATTATGGCACAATTTGATCCAGCTAGCACATCATTTATACACCATTCAGGAACATTTAATGCAAACCCTATTTCAATGGTAGCTGGAAAAATTGTATTAGAAAATTTAAATGAATCAGATTATTCTAGAATGAATAAATTGGGGGAAATATTAAGAGGCAAACTATCGAATTTATTCAAAGAGTTAAATATAGAAGCTAAAATTACAGGAATAGGGTCTTTATTTGGGGTACATTTTTCAAACAACGAAATTACAGACTACAGCTCAATGATCAACTCAAATCTAGAAATGAACAAATATTTCTTTATGAATTTATTAAACCAAGGCATACTAATGCAAACAAAATTTTATGGTTCACTAAACATTTTTTCTAATGAATCAGATATAAATACACTAATAAATTCCACAAAGAAAGCTGCGAAAGAACTACTGTAAAAGAAAAAATAATTATAAATTAATTCTTGTCCCAAGGAATACTAGAAACAGCAGCTTTTAAATCAATGTGGGACTTAATTTTTTTGTAGGTCTTATAAATACCGAAAGAAAAAATTAAACCTCCAAAAATAGCCCCTAAAAACTTCTTTGATTGTTTAAGCATATCAACCCTCCAGAAGAGCTCAAATAACGATTCAAAGATATGTACAATACTTTAATAAAAAATTGAATTTTAATCAAACACTTTTTCATGATAATTTATTGATTTAAATATTTTTTAAAGCATATAGATTAAATAAAAATTGATTTTCCTGTACTAAACATATTAAAAACTGTACAAAAACCACTGAAAAATGTACTTAACTAAAAACTCTAAAAAATAATCAAATAATATTATGTTTTAATTGAGCAAAAAACAAATAATTCCAATCAAAAATCACAAAATATATTAAATTTCATAACAAATATATTTTTATAACTCACAAAACAATCTGTACTAAACATATTAAAAACTGTACAAAAACCACTGAAAAATGTACTTACTCAACATTAGATACAATTAACAATTAAATTATTAATGTTCAGTAAATCATTTTACACTCAACACTATCCATAACTATCTCGCTATATGTATAATCAATTATGTTGAAAATTAAAAATGTTACAAATCATAAAATATTTACAAAACACACCATTAAATATATCAAAATGAAACTTTTTATCCCGTTGAAAATAGAGAGACCATAATGAATCAAACCTGGGTAACATTAATTGCTATGTGGCTATTTGCTATCGTAGTCTTAGGCAGTTTATTATTGCTAATATCACAATGTTCTTAAAAAATTTGTTTAGTTCGTTTAATTAGAGGAAAAAATGTTTAAAACAATTAAACAAACTATCCATAACAATGGTTTAACATGGCATTACGCTTGGATCATTGTTTTAATTGCATCTGTAATTCAAACATTAGCTTCATCCATAAGAATGACTTTTGGGATGCTAATCACGCCACTATCTGAAAGTTTCAATTGGAGTCAAGGTGAAATTACTATTGCATACGCAATAAGTAATATTGTTTCTGCCGTATCTGCACCTTTAGCTGGATCATTAGGTGATAGATTTGGAGAAAAAAAAATAATGATTATAGGTAGTATAATATTCATTATCGGGTTAATTTTCACCAGTTATTCAAAAAATTTAACCACATTATATATCTCTTATGGATTCATCATAGGCTTCGGACACTCCCTACTTCTTGTACCATTAATTCCTGTAATCATGAAATGGTTTAAAAAACATCTGGCTTTGGGAATCAGTGTTTGGATGACTTCCTGGGGTATTGGGCCCGCATTATCATCTCCAATAATTGCCGCATTATTAGACCAATTTGGATGGATGAAAACATTTTGGATACTTGGAATTATTTTCACAATTTCGATCATATATTTGTTAAGATATTTTCACGACAATCCTACATCTAAAGGAATTCTACCATTTGGAATTTCACATAATTCAGATAGACCTGAAAACAATACGACAGATCCAAAAACTACTCAGAAATTACAAAAACTAATTCGAAACACACACGAATATTGGAACATGTGTAGCATTCATTTTTTGGGCTGTGTTGGCCATTCTATAATTTTAATCTACATTGTGACACTAGCATTGTTTCAAAATATTACATTAATCAAAGCAAGTATAGTGTTAAGTTTAATGTCTGGAACCAGTATAATTTCTAGATTCTTAACTCCATTGATTTGTGAAAGATTTGGAATAAGAACATTTATGTCAATTTCATTCTTACTGCAAGCAATACCTATACTTCTACTTTTTGGAACAAACAATATATGGATATTTTATTTTTTTGCTGTATTTTTTGGTATTGGTTATGGTGGAGAAGCAGGAGGCTTCCCAATTTTAAATAGACGTTATTACGGAAATGCTCCTATGGGAGGACCTACTGGGATTCAATTCCTTGGAGGAGGTTTAGGTATGGCATTAGGTGGCTGGCTAGGAGGCATGCTATTTGATTTCTATGGAAATTATGATCTCTCTCTCATACTGTCGATATGCGCTAGTATTGCAGGAATATTCAGTATACTATTGCTACAAAATCCAAAAAGAAATTTGATTTCTAAATAAATATTACTTCCATCTAATATATTTTCATTAGGTATACATAATAAAAAGAAATATTTGTTTATGTTAATACACAATATAGTAAAATTCGAACCTGTACCATCTATTCCTTTTAACATTTTGCAATATAAAATAACAATTTGTATTTAGTAATAATATATACATATAATTTTATTTTGGATAATAATTAATGAATCACGAAAATTATACCTCTTCAATTTCATACGACAAACGTCTTTACAAACAAGACATCTTAGGATCTATAGCTCATGTGAAAATGTTATCCAAACAAAACATAATTTCCTCAAAAGAATCTGAACAAATTATCAATGGATTGAATCAAATCAAGAGTGAAATAGAGACTGAAACATTCAGTTGGAATGAAAATCTTGAAGATATCCACATGAATATCGAAAACCGATTATTCGAAATAATAGGTAAGACGGCTGGGAAATTACATACAGGTCGATCAAGAAATGATCAAGTGTCTACTGACATGCGCCTCTTTGTGAAAGAAGAAACAATAAATGTAGTTAAGGCAATAACAAAATTACAAAAATCTATACTTAAATTATCTGAAAAACATTTAGAAATAGAATTGCCAGGATACACCCACTTACAACGTGCACAACCTATTCTGTTCTCTCACCATATGTTAGCTTACTTTGAAATGTTTTCTAGAGATACTGAGAGGTTCTTACAAACTAGAAATCGTGCAGATGTTTGTACATTAGGTAGTGGAGCTTTAGCTGGCACAACATACGATATAGACAGAGAATTTGTAGCTAAAAAACTAGGGTTTTCAAAAATATCTTCAAATAGCATGGATGCAGTCTCTGATAGAGATTTTATAATTGACTTCTGTTCTTCTGCTGCAACTTGTATGGTGCATATCTCGAGATTATCTGAAGAATTAATTATTTGGACTTCAAAAGAATTTAACTTCTTGAAATTAAATAAAAAACATACTACTGGAAGTAGCATGATGCCGCAAAAACAAAATCCTGACTATGCTGAACTTTCTAGGGGTCGTTCAGCTAGGACGATTGGCAACTTAATGTCAATATTAACGTTACTTAAAGGTCTTCCATTAAGCTATAACAGAGACCTACAAGAAGATAAAGAACGACTATTTGATAGTCTAGATACTTTATTATCTACACTAAGTGTAATCGATGAGATGCTTAATAAAATGAAATTGAATACAAAATCAATACAAAAAGCCGTAGAAGACCCTGAACTTTTAGCTACTGATATTGCGGATTACTTAGGTAAAAAAGGTGTTCCATTTAGAGAAGCCTATAAAATAGTAGTGGAAATTGTAAACTATTCAAATGAAAACAACATTACATTAAGAGAATTTTCCTTAAAAGATTATCAAAATTTTTCTAATCTATTCAATGAAGATGTGCTAGAAATTTCAGCAAACTCATCAATACAATCAAGAAATATCCCTGGAGGAACATCTACCCAGCAAGTTTCTGATTCAATTAAAAAATCTAAAATAATTTTAGAGGAGACTATTGAGAAACTCACATGATATTAAAATTGCACCTTCAATTTTAGCAGCTGATTTTTCACAACTAGGCAAACAAGTGAAACAAGCAACTGAAGCTGGAGCAGATTCTATACATATAGACGTTATGGATGGACATTTTGTACCAAATATTTCCATAGGATCTATGATAGTATCAAGTATCCGATCTTGGTCAGATCTACCTTTTGAAATTCACATGATGGTCTCAGAACCAGAAAAATATATTAAAGACTTTGTAGATGCTGGTGCAAATATAATTACAGTACATATCGAAGCTTGTAAAAATATATACCAAACTATTAATTACATTAAACAATTAGGTGTAAAAGCAAATATTGCCCTAAATCCTCCTACAGCTGTTTCTTCAATTGCAGAAATCATCACTGAAGTAGATGGAATCCTAGTCATGACTGTAAATCCAGGGTTTGGTGGACAGACTTTTATAAAAAATATGATTAAAAAAGTAGGAGATGTAAATTCAATAATATCTTCAAAATCGATTCAAACCGAAATTTGTGTGGACGGAGGAATCACAGTCGAAAATGCTTCCCAAGTAGCTAGAGCTGGAGCAAAAGTATTAGTTGCAGGTTCAGCAATTTTTTCCTCAAATAATTCAATTGTTGATTCAATAAATAATATACGAACAGCAGCACACATGGGCCTAGAATAATAAAAATATAAATCTACAACCTATATAAAAATGAATCAAGATATTACAAGCTATGATCTAAACAAACTATCAAAACTTATAAAAAACAAAATTATAAGTCCTAATGAATTGCTAGATGAATATCTAAAAAATATAAGTTCTAAAAATAAACAAATTAACGCAATTGTTACTATATCAGAAAATGCAAAATCTGATGCTAAACAAGCTGAAAATGAAATCTGCAATGGAAAATATTTAGGCCCTTTCCACGGAATTCCATTCACAATAAAAGATTGTATAGACACAAAAAACCTTACTACAACACGTGGCTCTAACATTTTCTCAGAATATGTCCCAAAAACAGATTCAACAGTTGTTAAAAGACTTAAAAAAGCTGGAGGAATTTTATTAGGTAAAACTAATCTTCCAGAATTCGCATTTTCATGGGAAACAAATAATATAATTTTTGGAAAAACAAATCACCCGAATAATTTTCTATTAACTCCAGGCGGATCAAGTGGTGGAGAAGCAGCTGCAATAGCAAGTAATTTTTCACCTATAGGCGTAGGTAGTGATTTAGGAGGATCTGTCAGAGAACCTGCAAACTATTGTGGTTTAATTGGGTTTAAACCTAGTCATGGTCTCATTCCTTTAACAGGACATTGGCCAGAAATGCTATTGAGATTCCAACACATAGGACCTATAGCAAAATCAGTCAAAGATATAGACACATTCATGATAAATATCTCTGGACCAGACCAATTTGATCAATACTCTTTAGGAAAACCAAGATATCAGTCATATATAAATTCTAGATTTAAAAAACTTAAAATTGCTTGGTGTAATGATGGCCCATTTATTCCAATTGACCCTCAAATCCAAGATACAATTGCTAAAGCTGCAAATTATATCAAAAATTGTGGCCACAGCAGTACAAAGGTATCCTTAGATTCATTACAAAAATTTAATCCTCTTGAAATCTCTAAAATCGTCTATACTGTAGAATCTCAATTATATTTTAAAAAAATTGTATCTAATAAAATTAATTTATTATCCAAACAGATTAGCGAAAGACTAGATACACCAATACCTAATTTAAATGATTACATTAAATCTATTAATCAAATAGAAAAATTAAGATCTTGGTTCACAAAATTTTTCTCTGAATACGATATATTATTATGTCCAACTGGTCCTGTCACAGCACATCCTCATGAAGCACAAAACTTGAATGTCAACGGTAAACTAATACATCCAAGAAACGCTTTAAGAGATACTGTTCCCTTTAACCTTACAGGGTTGCCAGCATTAACAATTCCATTCAATTTGCACACCAATAGCTTACCTATAGGTGTGCAAATAATTGGAGGATACATGAATGATACTACAGTTTTGAAAACTGCAGAAATTCTAGAAAGTCATACAAAAATATGAAAAAAAATATACCTTTTAAAGTCACAGATAATATTTTAAATGATAACACTGATTATCAACTTTGTTACGCTTGCGGTGCAAACAATACACATAGGCTAAAGTTAAAATTTAAATATGAAAAAGAAGAAATGAGTACAGATTATACAGCCTCAGAATGTCACCAAGGGTTCCCAAACCATCTCCATGGAGGTATTACAAGTACAATTTTAGATGAAGTGATGAGTCGAGTTTGTTTACTTTATGGCAAATGGGGTATGACAGCAAGCATGTCCATTAAATACATTAAGCCAATCACTATAGGAACTAAAATTAGAGCAACTGCAAAAGCAATTCGTCAAAACAGAAAATTAATTGAAGTTTCTGGAAAAATATATCTCCCAAACGATTCTATAGCAATAGAATCATCAGCTATATTTTTATTTATACATAGTGAAAAATTATTAAACATGAGTAAAAACTTTCCACAACTTTCAGCATCTTGGAAAAGTTTATATGATGAAAATATAAAATAATTTCTAAGAATTAAAAAACAAATCCCTAGCAGTTTCAGATAATATTTGGTTCCTTTGGGTTGCAGATAGAAAAGTACACTCATCCTTGATAATTGAGATAGAATCCTCATATGTTTCATTTACAATTTGGAACGGATAATCACTTCCCCACATTAAACGATCTGCTGAAAAAGCTTTAGACAAGCTTTCAATACTTAACAATAAAGACTCAACAGTAAATTTTGGATTTGCAATTGAATTAAATCCTGAAATTTTCAAATAAACATTCTTCTTAGAAGATATTTCACATAATAAATCAAGGGATTTTTGAAAATTATTTTTTTGATTAAATATATTTCCAATATTTTCAATTACAACAGGAACTTTAGGGTATGTTTGAAAAAAACTTTTAAATTGATCTAAATCATTCGGATCTGCAAAAATAGAAATGATACATTCTTTTTTTTCTGCTTCATTAAACATTAAATCCAAATTATTTTTTTGGAAATATTGATTCTCTAAATCAGTATTAACAATTAAACGAAAAGCATTGATACCTAATTTTAAATAATAATCAATTTCTTGTATTAATTTAGAGTTAGAGCTTTTAGTATCAACACAAACAACAGCTTTAAACAATTCAGGGAATCTAAAAACTTGTTCAACAATATAAGTATTATCCGTGAAATATTGAGGAGCTTGAATTAAAATATATTTTTCAATCCCAGAAGGTCTTCCATTTCTAAGTAACAATTCAGGAGGTGAAAATTCAATTTTCTCAGACGATAAAATATAGTCATTTGAAATTGCAGGATATTTCGCATAATCATTGGACCAAACGAATGCATGCGAGTCAATATATTTCATTTAATTCTCTTGATAAATATTTATTCATAAATTTGACATCTATGTCGTCTTAATTCTGTAACATATAATCTATCAAAATTATCTATAGCTAAGTCAGTAATTCCCCAAAATAACGGCTCGCTTTGGGAAGATTCATGGTAAGGAGTTTGCAAATGCTCTGGAAGACTTGGAATCAAATTGGATATCTCACGAGTATCACGTTCATCAACATTTGATTCAAAAAATTCTGTTGTCCACCCAGTAGTTAATGTTGATTGACCTCTCTCACTTGAAACATATACACCTTCCTTATCTAACACAACTACCCTCTCATTTCCCCAATCAGATATGTATATATTAAAATTGGAATCAACAGCCACATCCGAAGGCCTGATCAATTCTTCTTTTCCTCTACCTGTAGTACCTAAAGAAAAAACAAATTCTCCATCTTGTGTGAATTTCTGAACTCTATCATTACGCCAGTCAGCAACATATATATTATCTGAATTATCTACGCATATACCCCAAGGCAAATTAAATTCCGAAGGATTATTTCCAAATTCACCCCACGAAAAAATAAATTCTCCATCTTTAGAGAATTTCTGAACTCGATTGTTGTACTGATCAACGACATAAATATTGTCCTTTGAGTCAATAGTGAGACCAGACGGACCATTAAATTCTCCCTGATTGCTCCCAGCCTTACCCCACTGATCTATAAAATTACCTTCAACATCATAAATAAATATAGCATTTTCAACTTCATCTGTAATATAAAGACGGTCATTTGAATCAAACTCAAGATCAGTCGGAGTATTTAATTTTTTATCCCCAGGTTTATTCCCATACCAAGTTGCAAATTCAGTTAAAAAATCTTCATCAAATGTCTGTACTGTAACTCGATTTAAGCCACTATTTAACATGAACATGTCTCCAGATGAGCTGAACGCACAACTGTTAGGATTAAAAAATCCTCGACCTTGCCCAACATTACTTATCATTCCAATGGTTTTGATATATTTCATTAAATAAAATCCTAATATTATTATGCCATTTGGTACTCTGGAGTAATTGAAATCAAACTAAATAACTCCGCTATAAATTCCTGAGGCAATTGACTAATATCAATTTGTTTAGAATTAAGATCTAAATCAATACATTTTCTTTCTATATGTTTCAATAAAGATTCTTTGGTTTTGGATTCCAAATTCACATAACCTATAAGACTTGTACATCTATCAATCAAATCCTGAGAAGAAATATTTTGGTTATGACCTATAAAAGAATCAAGTAATTTCTTAATTCCGGGCTGTGAAGAATCTCTAAATTCCTTAGCAACAAAATTAACTCTTTCGACCAAAGAACCACTATCAATCCATTCTTCAGCTTCATGCCATCCTTCAACCGAAGGAGGGCGTAATAAACCTTGCCCCATAAAATTAGTAGTATCTAACTTTGACGTGATTGCTGGTGAAGGAGTGGATATACTTTCGGAAATTCGCAAAGCACCTACCACTAATTCAACAGGATTTCTTACCCTACAATTTTCTGTAGCTAAAGACTTAAAATAATAAGAAGAAAATAATGCTCTCATTACAGATCTAATCTGATATCCACTTTCATAATAATTTCTTACCATTTCAGAAATTACATCTGCACCTTTTAAATCAACTTTATCACAAGCAAAAAACTGAAATAATCTTTGGCAAATGAAACGTGCAGTAGCTGGCTGTCGTACTATAATATCAATAATATCTTCACCATTAAACTTGCCTTTTTCACCTAAAAATGTCTTTTCACCATGATCATGTTCATGATCCCTATATTCAAAATGCCAAGCTATTCGTCCAAAAGGAGAAAATGAATCTTTAATTGCTTTAACTCGCATATATTCCATGTTATAGATCGTCCAACCAGTAAAAGCTCTAGAGCATTCTTTTACATCTTCTTCATTGTAATTACCAACTCCCATTGCAAATAATTCTAATAATTCACGACCGTAATTTTCATTCACATTGCCAGAAACATTTTCATTGTTATCCAACCAAAAAATCATTGCTGGATCTTTTGACAATTCTAATAACAAATCTTTAAAACTGCCAAAAGCAAACCTTCTAAAAGTATCTATTTGATTTAATTGACTTCTAGCTTGATTACCTTTTGAATACGCTACTGCAAATAAACCATGGAAAAACAATGTCAATTTTTCTTCTAGTGGATTTTTTGTAGTAACCATTCTATACATCCAGTCTGAAGCTCCTGTCCCAGGGCCTTCATCTAAAGATCCATTCATTCTCAAAATTATATCCTGAGGCATTACTTCTGGATCACCTGGATTCAGTAAAAATTCCAAATTATCAGTATATGAATTCTTACAACGGGCTAGTAACTCAGGTTCAGTTTCACCAAATCCAGCATTTCTAATTAGGTGAGCCATTAATTCAATTTCTGGTTTACTCATTAAAATACTCCAAGTTTATAATTAAAAGAATCCTTATTTAAAAAGATCAAATTTTTCAAACCTACCATTTACAATTTCCGCAGCGTCTAAGTCAAACCATTGTTCTAGAATAGATGTATATGTCATTCTAAAATCATTATTAAAATGTAAATCACCTTCTAATTGTTGATCTTCTTCCAAAGAAGGAAATTCACCATAATGACCACCGTTAACTGAGTCTCCAATCAAAAATGCTACTCCACCCGAACCATGATCTGTACCTGAACCATTATCTTTTATCCTTCTACCAAATTCTGAATATATAAAAATTGTAGTCTCAGATTGCCTATTGTGTTCAACAAGATCATCATAAAAATCTCCCACAGCACCACCAACTTCTGACCACAACAAATCGTGTTTGAAAATTTCTCCTGAATGTGTATCAAAAGAACCATGTTGTGTGAAATATATTTGAGTACCTAAATCAGCAAACATAACTTGAGCAGCACTTTTCAAAGCATTCGCTATAGGGTTTTCAGCATATTCAACAGTAGATGAATATAATTCTGGAGCTTTTCTTAAAATATCTGCTCCTTTTAAAGCATCTAATCCTGTTTGTCCTAAGAAATCCATGACTGCATCTTTACCTTGTATACCGCCATACATTTTTGAAAATGAATCCAATGCATATTCCCTCATCTTTAAATCTTCAATATCAGTCATAATTCCATAAGTCGACAAATCTCCAACAGACGCAATAGGAATTCCTCTGCATTGCAAAGCTCTAGGTAAACCTCTACCAAAATTCACTGCTTTTGCTGGATTCTCAGAAGTTGGATCAAGATCTCTAACTGTTCTACCTAACCAGCCTTCAGTTCCAATATCTTCCGGCAAAGCAGTATGCCAAATATCCATCGATCTAAAGTGAGATCTATTTGGATTTGGATATCCAATTCCATGAATGATTGCAACTTTACCTTGATCCCATAATCTCTTAATTGGTTCCATATGAGTTCTGAAACCGATATTACTATCTATTGGAATTACATCTTCAGGTTTAATTGAAACTGAGGGACGAAAGTCATAATACAAATCATTGTTATAAGGTACCACTGTATTAAGGTAGTCATTACCACCAGATAATTGAACAATTACTAATTTTTTCTCTTTAGTTCGTGATTTTGCTAAAGTCATAATAATTTAACTCCAAAAATTGTTTAATAAAGATAAGGAAATTTTATATTAAGAACTTAATTAGTCAATAGAAGATATATATAAATTTTTGAACTTTTAATATATTAACTATGTATTATATGCTTCAAACTTGACAGTACTATGATCTGATGAATAACATAAGTATGGGCCGAGATAGCTCAGTCGGTAGAGCACTGCGCTGAAAACGCAGGTGTCGCCAGTTCGATTCTGGCTCTCGGCACTTTTTATGTGAGCGGAAGTAGTTCAGTGGTAGAACAACGCCTTGCCAAGGCGTAGGTCGAGGGTTCGAATCCCTTCTTCCGCTCCAAAATTGACTATTTCCCAAAGCTACCAAATCACAAAATATACATATATGCAGGTTATTAAATGAATCCCAAGCTAATAGCAAACTCCAAATGTATAATTGGTGAAGGACCTATTTGGAATCCTTTAGATCAAATGCTTTACTGGTGTGACATTCAAAATGGGACAATTTTCAGATTAAACTCAAGTAATGGAACTTTTGAAAAATTTTTTGAACGAAATGGGTTCATAGGTGGATTTACAATTCAACGAAATGGCAACCTACTACTGTTTATGGAACATGGGAAAATCGCAGAATTACAAAATAAAAAACTACATTACATTATTGATCATATTCCTGGAGAAGAAAATAACAGATTCAACGATGTAATTGCCGACCCTAAAGGTCGGGTATTATGCGGAACAATGTCAAAAAATACTGCAAATTGCAATCAAAATGGCACTTTATACCTACTTGAAACTGACGGATCAATTAAACCTATAATAAATAAACTATCTATATCTAACGGAATGGGATTTAACCTAAAAGGAAACTTACTTTATCATACTGACTCACTTGAAAAAACAATATATAAATACCAATACTATGTCTCTAATGGAACTCTAAAAAATCGAACAATTTTTGTAAAAACAAATAATAGTAAAAGCCTTCCAGATGGAATGACAATTGATAAGTATGATCACATTTGGTCTGCTAATTGGGATGGTTCCAATTTATATCGATACTCCCCTAATGGTGAAAAAATATTAGAAATTAATTTCCCGGTCAAAAAAGTTTCTAGCTTAACTTTTGGCGGATCAAATTACTCAGACATATTCGTTACTACCGCCACAAATGGAAATTCAGAAGCAGAAGAAGGAAAAGGTGCCGGTGGAATATTTCAAATTAATGCAAATATAAAAGGGAAAACTGAATACCTTTCAAATATATCACTTCAAAAATAGGCAATACAAAGATGTTTATATCATTAAATCGCCACCGTTAATGTCTAATGAAGCTCCTGTAATATATGATGCCTTGTCAGATGCTAGAAATGCTACCAAATCTGCTACTTCATAAGGTTGTCCCATTCTTGAAATTGGAAAACTCGCTTCATAGGCTTTAATTTCTGCTTCATTAATTGTTGAAAGAACCATTTCAGTAGCAATCAAACCTGGACATACTGAATTTACTGTAATCCCATATTCAGCAACTTCTTTAGCTAAATGTCGAGTGAAACCCAATATTCCAGCTTTTGCAGCAGTATAATGAGCTCCTCCCACAGTACTAATATTCTTTCCAGCAGTTGAAGAAAAATTTATTATCCTTCCCCAACCTGAAGACATCATTGATGACAAAACTGCCCTAGAACATAGATAAGTTCCTTTCAAATTCACACTTACAACCCAATCCCATTCCTCCTCTTCAATATCAAGTACTTTTGTAGGCCTCAGTACCCCTGCATTATTCACTAATATATCAATACTACCAAATTTTTCAGAAGTTTTAAGAATTAAATTATCAACATCATTTTGATTAGTAATATCTCCATCAATTGCAAACATTTCATTATTTCCTGAAGTAGAAATATCATTTATACTAGCTTTTGCATCTTCTAAGCTAACATCATTAACTACTACATTTGCACCAAGATCTACTAATTTCCGTGATACTTCTCGTCCCATCCCACGCCCAGCACCAGTAACTATAGCAACTTTACCTTCAATTCCATAATCATTAGGCATATCAATACTCCATAAAATTATAAAAAATTACAAACTATATTATAGAATGTTTTTTACCAGATTCTTCAAAAACTGATAAAGCACGATCCAATTGTTCCTTAGAATGAGCTGCTGACATCTGTACTCGAATTCTAGCTTCACCTTTAGGGACTACAGGATAACTAAATCCAACCACAAACACACCTTGTTTATTTACACTTTCAGCTAAATTGACTGTTTTTATTTCATCACCCAACATAATAGGAATAATAGGATGTTGACCTGGAACTAAATCAAACCCTAACTGAGACAAATTTTCTCTAAAATATGTAGTATTTTCCCATAATTTTTCTCTCAATTCAGGTTTATTTTGAACTATATCTAAAGCTTTAATTGACCCTACTACTATAGGAGGTGCTAAAGTATTAGAAAATAAATACGGTCTAGATCGTTGGCGCAAAAGCTCAACAATTTCCTTTCTACCAGTTACAAAACCTCCTGAGGCTCCTCCAAGTGCTTTGCCTAAAGTACTGGTAACAATATCAATTTTACCTACAACACCTTGGTCTTCAATAGTACCTTTACCATTCTGTCCAACAAAGCCAGTAGCATGTGAATCGTCTACCATAACAAGAGCGTCATATTTATCTGCAAGTTCACAAATTCCCGGCAAATTTGCAACATCTCCGTGCATACTAAAAACACCATCTGTAACAATTAGTCTAAATCGTGAAGATTGCGTTTCTTGTAAACGAAGTTCCAAATCATCCATAGAATTATGTTGATATACTTTTCGTTCGGCTTTACATAACCGTACGCCATCAATAATACTTGCATGATTTAACGCATCACTAATTACAGCATCTTCTTTGGAAAGTAAAGTTTCAAACACACCTGCATTAGCATCAAAACATGAACTATAAAGAATTGTATCTTCGGTGCCAATAAAAGTTGCAATCTTATCTTCAAGAATTTTGTGAATATCTTGAGTCCCACATATGAATCTAACTGAAGCCATACCGTAACCATAAGTTTCCAAACCCTTAATTACAGCACTTTTAATCTCTTCACTATTTGCAAGACCTAAATAATTATTTGAACAAAAATTAATTTCATCACCAGAATCAGTAAGAACACCTGAGCCTTGAGGAGATTTAATTAATTTTTCATTTTTATATAACCCTTGCTCTTTGATCCCTGCAATCTCAGTATTAAGCCATTTTTGCACATTTGAATAACTCAAAAGAAACACCCCCAAATTTTAAATAATTAATAATACAAATACATTCAATGAATTTAATCAAAATCCAAAAAACACCACCAACAATACTATCAAGATTATAGTTTCAACAACAATAATTCCTACAGCCCATTTCCTTTTTTTCAATTTAAATTCCTTTAAAATAAATCTTTACAGTTATATTATAGAGAAGTTAAAAAATAATCAAAACTTTTCATTTTAAATTCATTAAAACAGTAATAATATTAAACAATCTAAAATATGAATTATATAAATTGCCCACTTTGTTCATCTAGCAAAACTTATTTATTGTGTTCAAAATATATTTTTAAACATCAAAGAGAATTTATACAATGCAAAATTTGCGATCTAATTTTTGTGCCAAAACAATTTCATCTTTCTGAAAAAGAACAAATCAATAGGTATCTACAACATAACAACTCTCCAACAGATTTAAATTACAGAAAATTTTTATCAAAATTACTTATTCCATTAAGCAAAAGAATCCCTGCAAAATCCAATGGCTTAGACTATGGTTCAGGACCAGGTCCTACACTTTCAATAATGTTAGAAGAAATGGGACATAATGTTTCTATTTATGATCTATATTTTGCTCCAAACAATATGATTTTAAAAAAGCAATACGACTTTATTACTTGCACTGAAACTGTAGAGCATTTTTCTGATCCAAAAACAGAATTCGAAAAATTCCAAAAAATGTTAAATCCTAAAGGTTGGATTGGAATAATGACTAGCATAATAGAAGATCCTAAATTATTTTTAGATTGGCATTACAACAGAGATCCTACACACTTATCTTTTTATAGTCATAAAACAATGAACTGGATTGCAAAAAAATTTAATTGGACTGCAAAATTTTATGGATTAAATGTAACCTTATTTAAAAAATATTGAAGATCAAAATGTTCCACAGTAGACTGTAAATAAATATCTTAATTTAATATAATTACTATTGAGTCAATTGTTTAAATGCCGAGGTGGTGGAATTGGTAGACACGCAGCGTTGAGGGCGCTGTGGCCGCATAGGCTGTGGGAGTTCGAGTCTCCCCCTCGGCACCATCATAGCTAGAAACACGTATATCACTAGTTTTCTCACAAGTTTTCTCACAAATGCTCTTTTTTATAGATGCAGAATGATGAAGAAAGAGGGAATCCAATAATCTGTCCTAATAAGGTTCAACTAACGTAAGGTGTCTCTTTATTAGTCTGTAGCCTGAAGAAATCAGCCCTGAGAACCACCCCTAGCAGAAGCAGTCCCCCTTCAGCTTCTGCTCGTAGCTTTCCATTGCTACGTACACCACCATAGAACCCATAAATAATATATAAAGGGCTGTACGATATTTAAGAGTTTTAAGACTTTAGAATGTTTTTTGACCAGTCTATGAGATGATTTATAATTTATTTAATTCTAAACCCAGAGCATAGGCCAGTTTCCATGGCACTGCGTTTCCAATTTGTCTATAAGCTGAGCTTTTTGAGCCATAAAAAATAAAATCATCAGGGAAACTTTGAATTCTGGCAAGTTCCCTTACACTTAATCTTCTAAGATTATTTGGATGTGGAATTATAACTGGACCACCTGTCCCACCACCTCTACCAACAATTGTTGGAGAAGGTTTATTTTTAATAGTAGCCCTATTTCCTATATAACCATTAATCTTTACTTTATGCGCTGATGCTTCATGATTATGAACAAATTTGGAACCTAATTGAATATTCTCTAAATCTTTAATAGCACTCCATACAGATGGAGTAGTCTCAAGGAAAAGGTCATTTTCTATGGAGTGAGTTGGTTCAGGATATTTAAACTCTCTAACCACTTCTAAATCATTTCTTATTCCAAAAAATATAACTCTTTCACGTATTTGTGGGACACCAAAATGAGCAGCATTTAAAATTTTCCATTTAACTCTATAACCTATATTTCTCATGTCATTTAAAATTATTTTAACTACACGACCTTCTTTCTTATATTTATCATATTTACTCTCATAACCACCTAATGACAATATTCCTTTTACATTTTCACCAATAAAATATTTTGGCTTTTTATCTTTAATTACTCTGAGTAATTGTTTATATAAGTTATTGTTTTGAAGTTCAGATTCACGTTGGTTTTTTCTGAATGTGTTTGCAATAGAAAAACCTTGACATGGAAAACCTCCAACAATTACATCACATTCTGGGATGTCGTTTGAGTCAACATTATAAATATTTTCACAAACTATATGTTTTGGATCTATATTAAATTGAGGAACAAAATAACTTTTATAAGTATTTATGGAATCTTGATCAATATCATTCGCCCATACAATTTCGTGTCCGGCTTTTGTAAGCCCAAGATCCATCCCACCACAACCACAAAATAATGATGCAACTTTCAAATTTTAATTCCTAATATTTGGATTCTAATTTATTACATAAAATAGAGAAAAATGTAAATAATCATTATTCTATCACTTTTTATTTCGCGAAATAATTTATTATAAAATTAACATCAATATAATCTTGAAATTCAAAAGTAATTCTATCTGATCGATTTTTTATTTCATTAATGTGCCTTGTACGTATACAATTTGATTCCCATCTGAGTCCTCTAAAATTATTTTTAACATTTTGGAAAATCATTTCTTTTAAATCTTTATTTTTTACCAACCAAATGTCAAAATCCATTGGGTTTTTATGGTAGAAAAAAAGATCTTCTCTAAAAACTTCTCCAAAAAAACATTCGAATCTTTCCTGGAAAATTTCAAATAATTCTACTTTTTTTAATGCTTCTGAAAAATTACTTAATTGAGTTGCTGAACCTAAGCCGCAATTTTCAATGTCATTAATGGTTATTGATCTTCTTCTTTCTTGTAATCCTCTAAAATTTTCAAATATAGGGTCATCAATAACATTTTGAAACTCAAAAGAACCCAAATTAATTTCATCGTTGGTAGGTATTCCAGTTTTACATGAAATCATAGAACCATCTTCAAATATTAAATCAGGTTTTTGTTTTATATTAGATTCAAGTTTTGCCCTAGATTCAGAATTCAAATTATTAATGAAAGGATGATCGATATTCGATATTATTTCATCTTTATAAATTGATTCTTCATCATTTCGTTTAGCACTAAATATTGAGGCGATTTTCTTTTCTATCAATTTTCCAGTTTCATTATTCTTTATGACGTCTGGGTGATGAATAGATAAGAGCAAATCTCCTAAAATCAATTGATGCTCTTTAGACCCCTCTTTTGATAATTGAAATATCTTTTTAAGTTCAGGTATTACATCTTTTGAAGAGGTAATTTTATGATTTTTTTTAATTTTATAAAGCACTTCTAGAGGAAAGTTAAATAGAAGTTTTTGTTTTATAATTTGATTGTTCCACAATATATCCATGGTACTACTCGATCTTTAAATATTCAGGTTTATTATTTGGTCAACTTAAAAATTGTTGACATAAAAGGATACAATCTTATATATGAACATATCGATTGATTACTTCTTTAACTTGTGGGTCATAATCACTTGTTCTTAATACCCATCCCAAATAGCTACTATCAATGTTTGCAATTTCAGAAACTAACCTGCCAGCATATTTACCTTTTGCCAATTGGGGACCTCTGTCAGAATTCAAGAAAAACCCTTTAGTATCAATTGCGTCAGGATCAATTGGATTAGAAAAAGAATGAAGTTCTTCTACTGTTTTACCAATATCAGGGTAAAGTTTTATTTGATTTAATAAAATTTCTTTAGTCGCACGTGCATCTGCTGCTGCTTGATGTGCTCCTTCATGAATTTTCCCACAATATTTCTGGTAAGCAGCATTTAAATCTCTAGGGTCTTTTCTGTGGAATATAACCATAGGATCAATTAAGCTCTTATTAGAAATGTCTAATTGAATACCACATAACTCAAATTCCTTTTGAAGAAGTGGAAGGTCAAATCTCAATAAATTATATCCCGCTAAGTCGCAGCCTTGAATGAATTCAAAAATAGATTTTGAGTATTCGGCAAATGTAGGTTCATTTGCTACAGCTTGATCAGTAATGCCATGTATTTCAAAAGCACCTTTAGAAATAGGGATTGTTGGATTAACTCTAACGGTTTTTTCTACTTCAGTTCCATTAGGGTTCAATTTAATAGTGGAAATTTCAACTATCCTATCAATATTAATATATTTTCCTGTAGTTTCTAAATCTAAGAAAACGATAGGGTTTTTTAGTTGGAGTTTTTCAGTCATAATCGCAAATTATACATGTCCTTTTACAGAAATCAAACTGTCACGCATATATACCAATAAACTTACAAATAGCTAAGACATACCCCCTTCAAGACACAGCACGACACATAACAACAAACAGACACAGACAACAGTTACTAGGCCACCACCACACCACACAAAACCATTCGCGCAAAAATTCGCACAAAAGCAAAGTAGTCATTTTACGCATCATATGTATTCAAGAG